>MAAB01001500.1_pt1 | contig 19969 bp, 19 predicted proteins | sample 1115991 | NCBI WGS metagenome assembly MAAB01 (sample SAMN04961124, study PRJNA320927) | seawater metagenome | isolation source: sample BD02T18 sea water enriched with oil for 18 days | place: USA:Gulf of Mexico | collected 2013-07-27
GAGCCTTTCCACTTTCCGCCAATTAAACGCATGCCTTTTTCAATAGCACAGGGTTCTGTACATGCATTTAAAACTTTTTTTCTGCCTTTACTATCTGTTTTTACAACACTTTCCATCACATCGCCTCATAAATACACTAGGTTACCAAAAGTATACTAATTGATAATATTTTCTAGGTAACTAAAATATACCACAGTTAATTGAGTTAGAGAATATTTCTCTTACTTCTTTTTGTTGAAATATATTTTGGAGTTATTTTATGAGCACTGCTGATTCGAAGAACGTATTAATTATTAACGCCCACCAGTATTACCCTTTTGCAGAAGGCAAGTTAAATGCTGCATTAGTTGATAAAGCGGCAACTATGCTTGCAGGTAAAGGTTATAACACTCGCGTAGTTACTATGAAAGATGAGTACGATGTCGAGGAGCAACTGGCTCATCATCAATGGGCTGATGTTGTTTTCCTACAATCACCTAGTAATTGGATGGGGGTGCCTTGGTCGTTTAAAAAGTACATGGATGATGTTTATACCGCAGGCATGGGCGGCGCACTATGTGTTGGTGATGGCCGAAACGAAGAGCAGCCGAAAAAAAATTATGGTACTGGCGGTACGTTAACTGGCAAAAAATACATGATGTCACTAACCTTTAATGCACCAGCAGAAGCCTTTAATGATGACACTGAATTTTTTGAAGGAAAAAGTGTTGATGATTTGATGTTTCCAATGCACATGAACTTCAAGTTTTTTGGCTTAACACCAATGGAAACCATCGCTTGTTTTGATGTAATGAAAAATGCTGATGTTGAGAGCGACTTTAAACGTTTTGAAGCCCATATTGACGCACATTTCTAGAAAATATACAGGAGATAATGATGACTACACAATTAATGTACACAGACAAATTACATGCTGGTAGTACTTTTCCAGAATTAAACACGACATTGTTTAGCGGTGAGCAAGTGTCATTAGGTAAACCAAAAAACGGCGCGGATTGGCAGTTGGTGGTGGTTTATAGAGGCCGTCATTGCCCTTTATGTACTAAGTATCTAAATCAATTAGAAGGTTATAAAGCAGCATTATTAGCTACAGGGGTTGATCTTATCGCTGTGTCAGGTGATAGCAAAATGCAACTTGAAAGTCATTTGACACAATTAGAGGTGAGCTATCCACTTGCCTATGGCCTAACCGTTGAGCAGATGCAAAAACTAGGACTTTATATTTCTGATCCACGCTCTGAGCAAGAAACCGATCATCCTTTTGCAGAGCCTGGAATATTTGTTGTTAACTCAGAAGGGAAGATTCAAGTGATTGATATTTCAAATAACCCTTTTGTTAGACCTGAGTTACAAGCATTAGTTAACGGTTTAGGCTGGATAAGAAATCCAGATAATAATTATCCCGTTCGTGGTATGCACAAATAGAGGCTGTGATGAAATATATTAACGCTTTTAAACAAGTACTGGCAGTTATAATAGCACTCTCTTGCTGCCCTTTGTTGGCACAAGAAACATCCGTACCCGCTGCTTATATAACATCGCCTGATATTTATCAGGTATTACTTGAAAACGATGAAGTGCTAGTACTGAAAATGGTGCTACAACCGGGTGAACAGGACAACTGGCATAAACACAATGCTGAAACTGTTTACTTCGAAAAAGGTGGTAAGGCTACGATAAAAACTAGTGATAAAGACATGACCTTGGAAATTCCAGATGGCTATGTAATGTGGCATGACCAATGGGAGCATCAAGTTAAGAATGTTGGTAATACAACTATCACAGCAATTATCGTTGAAAGGAAATAATGATGTCAATGACACGAATTAACATTGATATCGTATCTGATGTGGTTTGTCCTTGGTGTGTCATTGGTTATGGTCGCTTACAAGCGGCACTAGCCAATTTCGAAACCGAGTTAGACGTTAATATTGTCTGGCACCCTTTTGAACTGAATCCCAACATGGCTATTGAAGGCGAAAACTTACGCAGTCATTTATCTGCTAAATACGGCACTACGCTGGAAGGCAGTATTAAAGCTCGGGCTATGTTGACTGAGGAAGGCAAAAAAGTCGGATTCACATTTAACTACTTTGACGAAATGAAAATGCTCAATACGCATCAATGTCATCAACTACTGCATTGGGCAAAAGAAAGTGATTTGCAAAACCAATTGGCAGAAACATTGTTCCAACATTTCTTTAGCAACAGAGGAGAATTCACAGAAAGTGAACTCGTAAACGTAGCAGAAAAAGTAGGGTTGAACTCTTCTCAAGCAACGTCTGTATTAGCTAATAATTCATATAGTGAAGAAGTTAAGTTAATAGAAGATAACTGGCATCAAAGAGGAATTCATGGGGTACCATTATTTATTTTTAATGGTGAACAAGCCTTATCGGGTGCACAAGAAGTTGCAACTTTCGAGCGTGTACTAAATCAATATTTAAAGTAGAGGAAATTGAATATGTTTACTTATTACGAGCCTGATACGGCACCTAAAGAATCAAAACCATTAATGGAACAGTCTTTAGCTGGCTTTGGGATGATCCCAAACCTTCATAAAATCTTAGCTGAAGCTCCAGCTACTTATAAAGCTTACAATCAAACTTTTACAAGCTTTATGAAAGAAACAACTTTTAGCCCGCTTGAGCAACAAGTGGTATTTATGACATCAAATTTTGAAAATAACTGCCACTATTGTGTGCCCGGCCACACTTGGATGATGAAGTCATCTAAAATGCCAGATGATGTCATTGAAGCTTTGAGAAATGGTACTGAACTACCAGATGCAAAACTTCAGGTACTTCATGATTTCACTAAAGCATTACTAGACAACAGAGGTCATATCGGCGATGACAAGTTAAATGAGTTTTTAAATGCTGGATATACAAAGCGCCAAGCATTAGAAGTTTTAACTGGTTTGGCAGCTAAATTGATCTCTAACTTCACCAATGCCTTAACGCATACAGAAGTTGATGATGCGATGAAACCTTACGGTTGGGAAAAGCCGGAGAAATAGTATGTCACTAGAAAATCATCCAATGTGGAGATTACCGAAGCACCAAGTAACCAACACAGGTAAAACTTCGATAACGACCATCATTGTTGAGAAGAAGGTTGTTAAAAAGGACACAAAGTAATGAATGAGGTACTGATTGAATTTACTAAAGGTAGGGCGGAATAATGATTAACAGTTTGTATCAAGCAAAAGGGCGTCATGCGACTTGGCTAGAGTTATTTTTCGACTTAGTTTTTGTTGCGGTTATCGGTGTTGTTACTCACGATTTGGCCCATACCCATGATGGCCATATAGGTGCAGAGCAGCTAATTCGATTTCCGTTGGTATTTATACCCGTTTGGTGGATATGGATGACACACACTTTATACGCCAATCGCTTTGATAAAGATAATAGAGAGCATCGTTTATTTAGTTTAGCGGTGATGGGTATTATGGTTGTTTGGTCAACCTTCGTCGAATCAAGTTTAGGTGACGGTTTTCTTTATTTTGCGCTTTTATATGCTGTTGTACGGTTTATGTTTGCCTTACTTTATTGGAATGCTCATAAGGCTAATAAAACTGAACTTCACTTTGCCAAAGGTCTAAGTATTGCAATTTTAATCGGTGCTTTGGTGAGTTTGCTGTCGGTATTTCTGGAGGGGACTGCTAAATTTGTTGTATTTTATCTAGGCATAGTCATTGATGTGTTATTACAATTTCGCCTTCGAGATAAGCTGCATAACAAGCCGATTGATCGTGTGCACTTTGTTGAACGGATAGGCTTATTAGCCATTATTATTTTGGGAGAGTCTGTTATTGCGATGGTGGCATCTTTGTCACATGAGCATTGGAACGCTTTTGATATTGCGTCTGCTGTCACTGGCTTTTTATTAATTGGTATGATTTGGTGGATATATTTTGATAGTTTTCCAATTCTAGAGCGTGCTAAAAAGCTGACAACGGGTAATGTACTTATTTACACACATTTACTGTTATGTATGGGATTACTGATCTTAGCTAATATGATCCGCCACACAATACTTGGCGACTTAGATCAGGCGACGTTTGGCTTGTTAGCCATTACCGGATTAGTGTTTTTCTATTTAGGAAAGCAGATCCCTTATTGGTATGCATTCCCACCTTGGCGGAGGGCTATTATATCTAATACCTTTATTTGCGTGAGCATTACAGTTGCGAGTAGCTTTTTACCTAAGATAGAATATTCATTAATAGGCATGACACTTGGCATGTTGGTTTACGTATACCTTACATTCAAACGTATTATCTCGGTAAATGTTGACCAATACTTAGTTGAAGAGCATTAAAATTAACCTATAGTAAAGGTTAGTCCTTAATATTTAAAACCTTAATGACCACTTGGCTGGCTTTGTTTACACTCAGGTTGAACGACTAACTGGCAAAAATCCATCATCAAAAGCCCCATATACTCATATATGGGGAACGTCCGCTATCGTATCTTTGTGAACATTAAACCTACCTATTTTTGAGGGCTATTTAGGTCAGCAAAGTGGCAGCTACTGCCCATTTAAAGCTTTGATATATTTAAAGCTTTAATATATTTTAATGGAAACTTTCAAAGCTAATGACTTTTCGGTGCGCATTGTTGACTTTAGGCTTTATCTTTTTGCCGAATGTTTTCTAATGATTTATTTCAAAATGCACGAAAGAAAGTAAATACACTTCTTTTTAATTATAGGATGAGTGGTGTTATCTATAATAAATTGAATCTTTTGATATTTAATATTATTGTAGGTGAACATAAATGGTGATTATTTTTACTTAATAGATGTTGCTTGATTAAGTGACATTAAAAGGGAACATTAATGTTTATATTAAAATCGGCAAAAATTAATAAATATAAAAGCTATACAAGTGAACAAACCATTCAAATTGAAAGTGATGTTACTACTTTGGTTGGAAAAAACGAAAGTGGTAAAACAGCTTTTCTCGAATCTTTAGCGAAATTAAACTACTTCACGGAAGATGACGATTTTAAATTTAATTCCGTTCATGATTACCCTCGCAGCGAACTTAAGAAATTTAAAAAATCAGAGGAAGATGTCTCGCCTATTGTTTGTACTTTCTTGTTGGATGAAGAAACAATTGAACTGATAAAGGAAGATCTTGGCGAAGGTGTTCTGACCACAGATACTTTTAAAGTTTCTAGTCGTTATAGCAACGGACGTGGGTGGTATTACTTACACTCAAATGAGAAAAAATACTTAGAGTTCATTATATCGAAGCTTGAATGTAGTGATGACACGAGCAAAAAACTACTTGCGTTAGGTGATGTAAAGTCCGTTATTGAATATGACTATGATGGTGATGAGAATAATGAAGAGTTTAAAGCTGTTGTTGAGCACATAACTACAAGCCTTGTAAATCAAGGTTTTGATTGGAAAGATAATCGAGTAGATGCTTACATTACTCAAAAATATATACAGCCTAAGTTACCTCGTTTTTGGTATTTTGATGAGTATCACGAACTACCATCAAGAGTTAGTATTGACGCTGTAAGTAATGATCAAATTTCTGGTGAATTAACTAAACAGCAACTTGATACGGCCAAAGCCCTTTTTGAATTGGCAATGATTAATATAGAAGAGTTGAATAGCTCTACAGACTTTGAATCTTTTATTGCGGAGCTGGAAGCAACGTCAAATGAAATAACAGATACAATTTTCGAATATTGGTCTACTAATGCTAATTTAGCAATTGAGTTCAAAATTGAACATATTCATAGAGGTAATCAGCAACCAGAAAAAATTCTAGATATACGAGTGAAGAACAATAGGCACCGTATAACGTTACCGCTAAAAAATAGAAGCAAAGGCTTTAATTGGTTTTTCTCATTCATTGTTTGGTTTAGCAGAATACAAGATGATAATGATAATAACTTTATACTTTTACTCGATGAGCCAGGGTTAAATCTTCATGCTTCGGCACAGGGTGATTTATTACGGTTCATTAATGATTTATCTAGTAATTATCAAGTTATTTATTCGACACATTCACCATTCATGGTGGAGTCCAAGCATCTTAATCGTGTGCGAACTGTTTATGATTCTGATGAAGGAAGTATCATCTCTGATGCTATTCAGGAGAAAGATCCAGATACCTTATTTCCTCTTCAGGCGGCATTAGGTTATCACATAGCGCAAAACCTCTTTGTATCTAAAAATAACCTTCTTGTTGAAGGTCCAGCAGATCTAAATTATTTAACGTACATGTCTAATGTTTTAGAAAGTTCCGGTAGAGAAGGGCTAAAGGATGATATTACTATTGTTCCTGTAGGTGGGTTAGATAAGGTAACTTCTTTTATTTCACTGCTTCGTGGTTCAAAGTTGAATATTGTTTGTCTATTAGATTCGTTTAATAACGACAAGGGCGAACAAAGATTAGATAACTTAGTTCAATCAAAAATAATTAAGAGTAATAATGTTCGTTTCTTCGATGAATTTGCGGGAGAAAATTACGAAAAAGCAGATATTGAAGATATGTTTTCACCAGAGGAGTACCTTAAAGTATTTGTTCATGCTTTTCCTGAACATGAAGGTATTGTTGCATCTGACCTTATAGATAAAAATATTCCAATAATTATAAAGCTAAATAAACTTTTGAAAGTTAAACAATTTAATCATTATAAGCCTTCTAACTCATTATTGAAAATGGGCTTAGAGAATGATGACTTTTCAGAAGAAACACTGAATAACTTTGAAAGTATGTTTAAAGAGATAAATAAATTGTTTTAGTATTGCAAATGTAATCTAATTCCAGTTTTTTTGCTTGGTTAACCGAAAGAGAACTTGTTAGTCAGAATGCGGGTGAAATATTAATAGATTTAGGCCGTTCCTATCAAGAAAAATTAAAAGGGTTAGAGCGTGAAATTTACAAAGTTTTTACAGAGTTAGAGTCATTAAAATAGAAAGGATACATATGATTGATTTGAAAATATTAACATTTACTATTGCTTGTTTAGGTTTGTTGATAGCTTATCAGCAATTTCAAATAAACAGTCAAAAATTAAAATTAGATCTTTTTGAAAAAAGATATGCTGTTTTTGATGCTCTAAAAACAATCATCAATCAAGTTACACATCATGCAACCATTAATAATGATCATATTAATGAATATAAAATTAATATCGCGGACGCTAAATTTCTATTTAATGATGATGTTAATGATTATCTCCAAACGGTGCTAAACAAATCAGCTGCTCTTCTTTTGTACCAAACAAAGAAAGAGTTGGATAATGAACATCTTGTTATTTTATGGTTTGGAGAGGAGCTTGATAAATATCAAAATTCTTTTATGCCCTATATGAGCTTTCATGGTTGGAATTTAAAAAAATATTTTAGACGTAAATGATACTAAATCTAATCCGAACTCTATTCTAGTTATTTAAAGCTAAGGTCAGCTTCGTGGCAGAGTTAACCTAATCACTCTACCCCAAGCAGTTTAGTTTTTAGCACTAATATTTGTTAGGTATAACAAGTCACTAAAGCGGTAAAATTACACATGAAACTAGCTATTGGAAAGAATATAAAGAAAGAGGATGTGTTGTGTCGATATTTTTCCTTTGAATCTTTTGTAAATCTAGTTGAAACAAAGATGCTTACCTTCACTAAGGTGTCCAACTGGGAAGACCCTTGGGAAAATGAGCTTTCTCGTTACAAACTAAGAAACAATGGAGAACTGGAAACGCCAGAATACAGCGCAGACCAGCACTTTTTTGGTCAGTGCTGGACTGAAAAAATCGAATCTGATGCAATGTGGCGTATCTACTCAATAAATAAATCTGGAGTTAAAATAAAAACGAAAATTGGTAACATAGAGGCGATATCTAACATCAGAATGATTGGTATTGAAAAAGTGGTTTATTTTTCTAGTTGGAAACAACTTCCAGAAATGACAAAAGAAGATCATAGCCGCTATCAAACCGTCAAATATAAGCGAAGCGCCTTCTCTCATGAAGAAGAGGTACGGATTATCATTCATCCTTTTGATACTACGGATGGCAAAGATTACCATGATGCTAAGCATATAAACCTTCCTGTTAAAATCAACATATTTATCGAAGAGATAGAAATTGACCCAAGAGCACCGTCTTGGGTAGAGAATATGATTAAGGCTTATTCAGAAAGAATGCTTCCCGGTATTAAATGTGGAAAATCGTCTCTTTATGAGAAAAATACTGAGTTTGAAATTATTCGGGAGTACGTGCCAATTGAAAAATCGCTATAACAATCAAAGTCAGGGCGATAGCAAAAAACGCTGCGCATGCTTTGGGCGTTTCGATACAAAATCTAATCCAAAGCATTGCTCGGCGCTTATTACCTAATGTCTTCTGTGTGGTAAAAGTAATCATCAGAGGTCAATCTCATTTGGTGATTGGTAATATCAATCATTATGCGCAGTCACAATTACAGGGTTGGATTTACGAAGTTATTCATAATTTAAACTGGTCGAATTCGACTAGTTTGCAGTTTGCAATGAGCGTTTTGATGTACAAAATCGCTAATTAATGCCTCTACTTTAGAAACATCATTAGTATAACGACAGCAAAATTTAATTACATTCTCGTGGTCGCTAAGAACTGCTCGAACATCATTCAATCCGTTGTCGATATTCACATTACCATTCGCTAGCAAGACAGCTCTATTGGCTTTAAATTTTGTTACTGCAATATCATTTAGAACTTTCAGCATAGAAGTTTTCTCTAGATCTATAATTATTTCTTTAGTGCAATACGCCATTTGTACCTCAACATTAACATTACAGATTAGTGTCAAACTCAGCTTTAACGCTTATAAAAGTATACTTTAGCACTAAATTTATAAGCATGTAGCGATATGTGCTTATAGATATTACTGATTGAGTCTCAGGTATTATGCGTAGTCACACATTGCAGTAAATAAAATCGTTTACCTTGCTGCACTTTACCGATAGTAAACGAAAATGTGTACTCAAAATGAATCATCAATAAAAAAAATGGTGTTTGATTTCGGGCTATTAAGTCAAACTGTGGCTGTATATTTAAATAATTACAGTCACAGTTTATAAAAACTATATTTATCAATAATCTCACTATAATCCACTTCAAAAACCTCGCCATAACTATCTACGGGGATTTGATTTAAATCAATACCTTGTGTAGATTAATTGCAATTCACTTCTTTTAGTATTGAATTTGAAATGTTTGGCACCATAGATTAAAAGGTAGAAACTTAATATTTTAAGTGGCAGTTACCTAATAATAAATACAAAGGTGTTTGTGAGTATTTCCGACAAATTTTCAAGCTTTAACTCTTCTCTAAGAATGAGCGATATTGTTGTTTCAAACATTTTAACGCGAGCAAAAAAAATCACCAAGAGAATCAATAATGATTATCGAGGTTTAGACTCTGATACTCGATATAGCCTATTTGTTGGCTCATATGGTCGAGGAACCGACATACATACCAGTGATGTCGATATGATTATTCAACTTCCGTATGCGATTTATGAACAATTTGACAAATATTCAGGTAATGGCCAGTCCGCACTTATTCAGTCTGTTAGAAATTCGATAAAAAAAACATATAACTCCACTCATGTAAGCGGTGACGGTCAGATTATTAAACTCAACTTTACTGATGGCATATGTTACGAAATTGTTCCTGCATTTATAAATCAAGATAATGAAAATTACACCTATCCAGATACAAATAATGGTGGTTCTTGGAAGGTTACAAAACCAAGACCTGAAATTAATGCCATTAATAGCGGCAATAACCAATGGAATAAAAATTTAAAACGATTGTGTAGAATGGCTAGAGCTTGGAAACAAAATTGGGATGTCCCTATGGGTGGACTATTGATTGACACCTTAGCCTATAATTTTTTATCACAATGGGAATATCGCGAAAAGTCCTACTTGTACTATGACTATATGACACGAGACTTTTTCAAATATTTAAAAGATAGAAACGCAGAGCAAACATATTGGTTGGCACCAGGAAGCTCTCAATATGTTTGGCGAAAAGGCTCATTTGAGTATAAAGCTTTAAGATGTTACAACATTGCTATTGAAGCATTAGAATATGAGTCTAATAGCATGCCTTATTCAGCAAATTTAAAATGGCGAGAAATTTATGGCACAAGATTCCCAGCTTAGTATTTTAGAAGATCAGATTCGCGAATGTTATGGTCGAGTAGTTTGGACACATAAGACACAAGAAAAATGTGCGGATTTGCTTAACAGAAAGCAAGATAGCTTGAAATTCTGGCAAATAGTTCTATCTGGGATAACCACTTCCGGCATTTTTGTCGCTGTATTTGGTGAATCTAAAGAGATTGGTATTATTGCCGCAGTAATATCCTTGATTTTAACAATATTAAATACCTACACGAAAAAGTATGATCTGGGTGGTATGGCTCAAAAGCATGCAGATTCAGCAGCTTCTATCTGGAATATACGTGAAAGTTACCTTTCTCTTATCACTGATATTCGAAGTAAATCTATCGATGCTACTGAAATAAGAAAGCAAAGAGATAAATTACAGAGTGATCTACATAAGTTATATAAAGGCTCGCCACGCACTATCAGTAAAGCATACAGTGAAGCATCTAAAGCATTGAAAAAAATGGAAGAAATGACATTTACGCCACAAGAGATTGATAAGTTTCTCCCCCAATCACTTCGTAAAGGCGATGAGTAACAAAACCTATAATGAAGTTAATAACTTACGTTACTAACATGTCTAGGCAAAGAATTAGAAAGCTCTTTATTAAGACTAAAGCTTAGGATATCTTGTGCTGTAAATATTTCGTTAGTTATTCCAATACGCTGTGCTGGTGTTGATGGAATTTCTTTGCTTCGCTTGTCTTTCAGCGACTTTTTGTTTGTACTGCAAAAATTATTGTATACACGCATAATTTCAATCAACTTACTCATCCACGTAGGATTATAGCCAGCATAATCATTCCATCGCTTTGAGTTTGTTGCACTGGTAACTAGCCTCTCAAACCCTTCGCAAGACCTGAAACCAATTATCAACGCCATTGAGCGATGTTGACTGTAAAATCATTGATGCTTGCTCTATTGAATCAGCATCAACACCTGTTAATGGCTGTACATGTGATCCATTGATTTTTACTAGGCAAGCATAATGGTTACAATGTGACTATTCTCCGAGCTTATCAAAGCTTCGATCAACACTAAAGCCAGTCTGGATTGTTTGCCACTTAGGAGAAGCTTCAATCGCCTCATTAAATGCTTTCTGATCACCAACAAAAACTACGATTTTTTTAGCTCTGGTCAACGCGGTATACAATAAGCTGCGCTCTAGCAGATTTGATTTAGTCACTGCGATAACCACATATTCAGCAGCGCTCCCCTGAAACGAATGAACAGTTAAGGCATAGCCCAGCATGATGCCGAGTTTCGCGATGTCTTCGTTGCCCAAATCTCGCTGTTCGCCATTAAATGTAAACGTGTAATGATCGGTCGAAGATACCAATTTTCCTAGACTGCCATTGAAAAGATCGTAGCCATTTCCGCCTACATTTGTCACGTTTTTTCTGACGATCACCGGATCACCCTCATTCAAGCCCCAAGCATTTAGTACGGGTGTTTTATTTGCTGTCAGTTGTGATTGAAAGTAGTCATTGATGTGATGAATAGACTGAAGGATCGGCCCCCACTTGTTCGAGCTTTTACGATGCGTTGTGATAACTTGAGTTTTGTCCAAGCCGAGCTTGTTAGCCACTTGAAATATCACTCTAGCTAATGAATGTGGATCACTTTTATCTAAGCGAGTCGGTAGAAAAAAGACACCGTGATCAGGAGTTGGCGCAGTCAGGTCAAAGGTAGGCAACTTTGGCGCAATGCCTTTGCTTACGTTGTACGCAGCAGATGGTATTCCCGTTTCAGCAGCGCTACGGTGTGGTTTTGTCAATTTAGCGATTGGCACATGCTTGCTGTCACATAACAAGTGAAACACCAAGCCAGCACCTACAGGTGGAATTTGATTGGGATCACCGACCATCAGAATTCTCGCGGTGTCGGGCAAGCGGCATAGCAAACGATTCATCAGCGAGAGATCGACCATAGCGGTCTCATCAATGATGATCAGGCAATCTGAAGGGAATTTTTCAGGTTCGCGATAAGCTTTGCCTTCTTCAATTGCCTCTTCAGCGACTTCAAACGGGATCACATACCAATGAATCGTGCGAGAGTCGCAATCGATATTATGATCTTCATTGTAGTTTCGCATGACAGCAGCAGCTTGACCGCTCAGTGCCATCTGAAATACTTGAATATTGAGTGTTTTCGCGAGTCTAACCGCACTGGAAATGACTGTGGTTTTGCCCGTTCCAGCGCCACCAGTGATGATCGACAGTTGCTGCTCGAAAGGTAGCTTGATCGCGTTTTTTTGCTCACCTGTTAATTCGATCCTGGTATTTTGCTTGCCCTTTTTTTTTGGCTTCTCAGCTATTGCGTAGACTTGCTCTGCTTTACCCGCTAATAGTTTGTCAAAAACTTTATCAATGGGATTCTTGATCATAGTAACAAAACGCTTTTCCACCGTTGCTTCGGCATACGCACAAGGACGCGACTGTAACAGCCCCTCAGGGGTCTCCTGTAACGCACCTGACTCCAATGCAAGGTCAATTGCTCGCTCTGCTGTAAAATCATCTTTGAAATGACGTACAAGCGCTGTTAGCAGTGTCTCAGGTTCGATTGCAGTATGACCAAACTTATCGAGTCGGTAATTTAGGATGAAATCTACTGCGCCTTGCAACCTTCGTGCATCATCTTTGGCATAGTCCATCCCGTCAGCTATTTTTTTGCAGCTATTAAAGAGTGATTCGGTGTTGTGATCATATGCTAAAATCTTGTAACAATCAGCTTTCAGTATCTCAGGTAGAGCTTCACCATAATGCTTGATGAGTCGATTACTCAGCCGTTTTTCGATTTGATATTTCGCGAGTAACTTGACTGCTTTTAATTCACCTTTGAGCACAGCCCAGTTGTGCAACACCAGCTCGATATTATGCGTTAATCGTCCCACACCTAGTGTACGTATACCCTGAGTATCTTTAGCGTCGAGCAGTTGGCCTAGTCGGTCTGGACCTTGGGCTTTTGCGATTGCACTAAGCCATGTTTTTTGACCGATCCGCGTTCCTCCTTCACCCACTCGCAGTTGAGGATGACGCACTATATACTCTTTTAGCCGCTCGCCATCGACAGGAATCGGCTCTCCATAGCTTGCTATAACTTGATTTATATAGTTTGGGTTCGTATCCCATTCCCCTGTAAATTGCCACCACTCACCGGGCAGCGCAGATCGGGACAGTACATGCGAGCGAGTGATAACAGAATATCTTTTGCCGTTATGTAAGCCATGAATGATTTGTGAGCCGCGATTACCGGGTATTTGGCTCGTTACCATGAGTTCAAGGTCAAAGGGCGCAGGGTTTAGTCGCATCCGAACACTCGCTTTAGCGTTTTACGCTCTTGCTGATAGCCTGTAACAAGCCGTTTTTCAGCACTTCCTGCTCGACTTCTTGAGACGGATAATTGTGCTTTTAATTCAGCAATTTCTTCGGCTTGAAGTAGGTTTTCTTCGGTTAGTGCATTCACTTTATCCAAAGCTGATTTTAGTTTTTTATCGATATCACTTGAGTTACGTCGAGCGCTATCAATACTCGATTGAAGATGCGCACGTACTATTTGTGTTTCATCCTTTTCATCATACTTAGATAGATCTTCAATACCACACTTATCAATCGCTTCATCGAGCATGTCACGAGCGTATTTTCTTCTGAATACTTGCTTGCCTTGTTTGATTTTTGCAAAACGCGCCAAGAAACTCAAATTAGGTATGGTATCGCCATGATCATTAACACCAGAAGCAGGCAACGCCTCTTTCTGCTCAACGTAATGATGAAACAGGGTGGCCAACTTTTGCTTATTGTTCCAGCCCAACTCGATGCTAGCCAAGCCAATTTTATCCAACTCCTCCACTGACATTATTTTTTCAGCCATGACTACCTCTTAAAAATTTGGAATATCTTCCATCGGGTTAAGAATTTCTCTAACAAGATCTTCAACTTTCACAGCAGATTTGGATTCGACATTCTTGATGATCGCTTCAAGTGCAGCGGTATTTGCACTTAACTGCCTGTTAAGTTCACTGTTATCTGCTATGAGTGTTTGATTGCGTGCTTTGAAATATCCAACGGAGCCGTATTTTGGCTCATCTTTTGCGATATCATGAGCCGATCTTTGTTGAAAATTATACTCCTCGATCATGCCACTGCGAGGGGTTAGCGTACTGATGGCACCCTTGATTATCCCCTTATCTAATAAACGCTCATACAACGTTGTTGCTGAAATCGGGGCCTTGTCTAACCCTAACGTCAACATGATTTTTAACTCAGCTTCTATGGCATTGTCTAACTTGATTGACCGTGAATTTTTCTTAGCCATTACGTACCTCGGCTTCTAATTTACGTTGATCTTGTGCAAAACTTTCGACCACGGCTTTTTTCGGTCCCGTTTGATTGAGGCGCTTGCCGCTTTCGAAAACGCGTATTGGGATAAAACCATTAAAATTTTCCGCTTTGCGAAGAACGATATCCATCTGCGCCAAGTTACGCTTTTCTATGTCAAATGCATCACGCTCTCGTCTAGATTTTAGCTTTCCATCTGCGGCTAAACGTGACATTTTTTCGACATTCAGGGACAGGTTCTGATGAGTTGCCTGAATGCTTTCTAGCTCACCGGGGCGACCTGTAATAGTCAAATGAAAACACCCTTCACCATCGAGGCAGCGCAATTGTTTGTCACAGCCATGTAATGCCAGATTGCGCGTACAACCGCCATTGACAACGATATGAAAATTACGTCCATGGAGTTCGATAAAGTCCTTTGCTTTCTGCAAACCATCACTCTTGCGGATTTGGTTGAAAGTATCTTGCAATTCACCTAATAGATTGTCTTGCTCAAGTGCTTCTTTCATAAACTCGACATGCTCAGCAGGCTTATTAAATGCATGCATGCTTTGTTGCACCGCTAATTTGGTTGGGGTTGGCCCCATGGGTGACACCCCTAATTCCGCTAATAAGCTGTCTTCAGCCTCTGGTGTAGTAACGACTTCATTAGTTGACTGCGCACGCTCAATTCGTTGTCGCATGCTGTCAGTGGATGTGTCTTGATATTTTGTCTTATCTTTCAGACTCAGGTGTTGATAGCTTGGATTATGTTCAATATCACGACGACCAAGGATTAGCGCTTGCTGGTGTTCGGCAACGTCAGCTAAGGCTAAAAAGGTATTTAATTGATGACGGGGCATATGACTCATAATATGTATATCTGAGCCATCTTCTTCTTTTAAATCATAACGATTAAAAATCGAGGCATGGGGAGAAGTCAATTTGCTTGTTTTACCAAACGCAGTCCCTATCGATGCTCGATTAAAAACATCTGGGTAGATATGCGAAACGGTAGCTTTTGTCTTTAGGGATTCTGCTAATGCCCCAAAAGGCGCAATACAGAGCAGTTCGGATTTTTTGATGGTAATGGCTTTCTTTCGTTTGCCAACATCACCGATTTCGAACCTAATGGATGTGTTGTGATCTTGATAATAATAGCGATTTAACTCGTCCACACAAAAGAGAGGTAGCTTTGGCATATTTTGAGGTCGATACTTTGTTGTTACTCTGACTTCATCGATAATCTGTCCCACTGGAAAAACCCCTGCCTTTTTTAATCGATGTGTAAAGTTTGCAATATTCCCTGCCGTTGGCATTGGCATGTAGCTAACAAAGTGTTTATTAACCTCTCTAAAGGTAATCGTATTGTTTTCCCATTTTATGGGTTTAGTAGGATTTTGTTCTAGCCACTTTAACTGTGCCCGACAAGCCGCTGTCTGCTTATTGATATATTCAAATGCAGCAATGACCAATGGGGCGCTGGTGTGATCTAACCACTTGTAGGCTGCGATATGGCCCTTTTCTGGGTAATAATGAATACCCCATATCATTTGTGGTTCGAGTTCAGGTTTGCCGTTCTCACCCAATATAAGATTACCATCGTCATCGCGTTTCTCAATAAAAATGGGTTTACCCGTAGTTTCGTTCAACTCAGGAACACAGACTAAGGCATCATGATGCACTCGCAGTAGTTCACCGATTCGAAATCCGGTCACCATCAAAATGTGATAATATCGGATGGCAACATGCTCCCACTCATTGATGGCATTGAAGGTTAACCAAGCCAGCGCATGCAGTGCTCTCATGGAGAGTAATTTCTCTTCACCATCTCGCTCATTATCGTCAATTGATTGCGCTTTTTTGCGACGACGATTTAGATCTTTTTGCTCATTGCTAAGCTTTGTCTTATGTGTATTTCTGAAGGTGATGCCAACCTCAACAATCCCCTTTCTCTTAATATGTATCATAACCTTTAGAATGCTAGCCAACATCTTAGCTATGCCTATATAGCCGCTTGCAGTTAAGCTGGATTCCAGTTGTTCTAAAACTGCGTCATCGAGTAGCCATGGATCTGCTGTGCCCTTTACCTGTGTTAAAGCCCGATGCAAAAACTTCATCTCTTTAAGGTCATTTTGAATGCTTGCAAATACTTTCCTGTGAATATTATTTACGGCAAACGCCTTGCACAGATCGATATAACTTCTGTTGGTGATGTCTCCAGCGTTTATGTGGTTACTTTTGACTATTTTTGTAAAATGTAATGAAGCTCTTTCACTATTTCCTGCGAGGTCACCTTTAGATACCCAACTATCAGCATCCCATTCCTGTGCAGTGGTTAGCATAGAATAGCGTTCTTTCGCTTCTTTAATGAATGCATTGAATGCCTCAATATTACTGAGCATGTTGGCTTCCTTGACACACTTTACATCGTGAAATGACAGATTTAACTTGTTCCATGATCCCTTCGAGCTGTGTCATTGCAGGATTCATTCCTGACTGATGGGTGCTATCTGAAATAGCAATGATGTTTGCTGCCTCCGTTCGCAATGACGCGAGTACTGCATTATGATGACCATCTTCAAAGGGATGAAAGTCTTGGCAGCTATAACAGTTGTAGACAGGCACATATTCACAGTCGGTTGCATCGCAGCCACCAATCCCTGTTGCCAATTCATCGCCAATGCGACCCATAACCTCTTTATCTTGCCAGTCATCGGGCAAGACAAGCTCACCTGTCAACAATGCCACCATGGACCCGTAGGTGCTGTTTCGACCTAGTGCTTTTTCGCGCAACGCGCTGATCGATGGACTGGCTGCAATATAGTGTTTGGCCGCTTCCAAAGAGCTGTGTCCTAGCATATAGGCAATTTCCGATGCCGAGCTGCCAGCATTGACCATGCGGTGCGCCACGTTGTGTCTAAAGTCATAAGGGGTTTTGTGCGGTTCTTCAACTCCCCAACGGGACAGAGTATTATTTATGCTCTGAACCCCATAATCTTTGCGCCAACTAGAGCCATCATCATTTTGAAGTAATTGTAACGATTGACTATTTTGGTGCACAATAAGTGCTTGTATTGACCTGCCAAGCCCAGAGCTAATTGCTAACTGATCGGTCCCTTTTTGATTCTCTGCTGCCTTACCTTTTTTAGCCAATGGTCGGACTATCGAGAAATATTGGTCGTTAACTGATTGAAAATCGCTCTTTGATAGACGAAACAGTTGAATTGGACGCAAGCCTACTTCATAACAAAGCATCAGGACGATAAAATCACGCAATTCGGTGTAGGATAACCGTGCTATGAATTCTACGTCATGAGTAGAGTGGGTTCTGATAAACTGCTCTTCCTGTGGGCTGAGACGCACTTCCATGTCGTAATAGCCCAATTGATGCTGAGTCCTGTCAGGAACTTGTTGTTCAAGTTCAAACAGATCGTCAATTTTGCTGCCAGGTGCACCATGACTGATCAGGTAATCAGTCAGCCGCTTAATCCTAGAAAAGTCGTTAAAATGATAACCGCTCTTTGAATTGCAACTTAATTGCATTTTTTCATAGAGTGAAGGTAACGCTAAGTCATCAATCGTCCATGCTTTCAAGACAACCATATTAAAAACCTTATAGCTGTTCATTATCGAATAACTCGACAAAAATTTCACCATCAGCCATTTTAAAATAGGTTGCATTTGTTCATCTGCGCGGCCAAAGTCCATTGTTCTAGTGAGTCCACCATCTACAATAGTCCAGACATACTCATTGGTATCTATGCGCTCGGTATCACCATGGTTAGCTGCGTGAAAATATATATGTCGTTTATAGCGTAGGCTTGATGCAAATGCAGTCCACTCGGTTACGGTGGCATCAAACTGTCTTTTTTTATCAAATTTAACGGCTAACATTACTTTTCTCCTTGTAAAATTTGATTCAGGTTGGCAGCGTTTGCTGTGTCTGCTAAGAATCTTCGGCCATAATGATCTGGCATCTCACTTTTGATTGACCAACCACCATTAACTCGTAGCAGATCTTTGGCATCGGTAATTGACTTACCTTCTTTATCAACCAAATGATAGAGCTGTGATACTGCCCAGGTATGTCTCAATGTATGAGGGTGGCATGAGGAGAGGTATTCCATTGATTCAGGGTTGCCAACATTTTCATCGAAATGTTGATGTATTGCCCTAGTGAGCACCTCAAATATTTTATTATACATTCGTAAGGTCAGTGCTTTTGTTGACTGTGTTGATAAAAACAATATAGAGCTGTCACACGCTTGCTCAGGCTCTAATCTATAATTTTTTACATATGCACAGAGGTAGTCGTAGTGCAGCTTAGTTATTTTCAGAGTACGATGTGAGTCATCAGTTTTTATAGAGCCTTCGGCATCTTCATCATAGCAATTGGTTACGACTAGGTAATAACTTATCACTCCATCGATATTGTGCAGTGCTGGTTTAAATGAATCAGTTTCAAGCTGACTTAATTCCCCCCGACGAAGCCCATATTCGAGTGCAAGTGTACAAATCAAATAGTTTCGAAAGCTTACTCTTGGGCTTGAAAAAGGATTAAATTCGTTAACCTTTGATGGTGTCGAAGGGCGAATGATTGTTAAAAATGTACTACATTGATACGGAGTTAAACTTTTATATGCTCGTTGAATACTGACAGCACCACGTTTTGATCCGCTTGAAGTGAGTTCTTCTCGTGTGTTTTTAAGTAAAAAAGAAATACTTACCTGCTCGTAATTGATTTTTTTTGCAGTCATGGTGTTGCAGTATTTTATAGAGGTATAACGTTGGTTGAGGAATTGCAGAAACTTGATGACATCTTTTATTCTAGTTCTGTTTGTTTCGACATCAATCAAATTCGCTTCAGCCCCGGTTGAGGCAATATTTACTCCTTTTCCTCCAATATCCAGATATGATGAAAAGCCATGCAACTCATTGATCACGCCTCTCAGACCCCAGAGTTTCAAAAAAGAGTCAAACGAATCATTGTGTTTGGTTAAAATATATTGGTGAAATTGACAGATAGCTGTCATACAGCGTCTTTGAGTCGAGTCTGCCCTTTTATTTAGCACTAATGTAGAATAGATCATGGCATGCATAGGTGTTAAACCGTTTACCTGATCCAAAACTGTCCAGCACTGCTTAACAAGATAAGACGATTTATAGCCAATTAAAGAATACTGCATTGTTCTTCCTTTTTTAAATTTGTATATCTATTAAGGATCATTTTTTTATTTTTTAAAGCAAATATGAAAAAAAGTTTAATTTTAGCGTAGTAAAATAAAGGTTCCTCTCCTGTTTTTAATGCAAATATTTTAATTTTAGTGTAGTAAAATAGAGGTTCCTTCCCTATGTTGGCTGTGAAAGTGGTGATGATGAAGTACTCACTCTCGTTGAAAAAGGTGAAACTTATCAAAGTTCGTTAATTGCCTTAAATAAAATAAAGCAAGCGGGCATGAAAAGCTCAGT
>MAAB01001502.1_pt1 | contig 19945 bp, 14 predicted proteins | sample 1115991 | NCBI WGS metagenome assembly MAAB01 (sample SAMN04961124, study PRJNA320927) | seawater metagenome | isolation source: sample BD02T18 sea water enriched with oil for 18 days | place: USA:Gulf of Mexico | collected 2013-07-27
TTCACCACAATATCTGCCACTGGCTCACCGCCAGCCATACGTTCGTTAACAACTGTTAAATTACCATTCATTTGTTTCAGAATATTAATAGAACCGATACGTGTTGGATTCATACCAACATTACGAATCGTTAATTCACCTTCTTTAGCGATTAAGCCAGCAACCATAAAAAATGTCGCTGAAGAGATATCACCTGGTACTTGAATATCGCAGGCTGTTAATTTGTGGCCACCTTCAATGGATACTTTTTTTCCAATAGGTGTATCTTCAACCGTTACTGGATAACCAAAAGCAGTTAGCATACGTTCAGTATGATCGCGAGTTATGCCTGGTTCTGTGACTGATGTAACACCATTAGCGTACATACCAGCAAGTAATACACAAGATTTAACCTGCGCACTTGCCATAGGTAAGTCATAATGAATAGCCGTTAATGCTTCGTTGTCTTTTACACCGGCACAAATTACGGGAGGAGTGCCGTTTTCAGCGGCAGAAATATTAGCACCCATAAGCTTTAGTGGGTTAACAACTCGTCCCATTGGACGTTTATTTAATGAACTGTCGCCGGCCATTTCAGATGAAAATTTCTGTCCGGCAAGTAATCCTGACATCAGTCGAATAGTGGTCCCTGAATTACCAATATCTAATGCATTCTTTGGTGCGGTTAAACCATGTAAACCTTTACCATGAATAACAACATTTTGTTGTGCATCCGGACCTTCAATTTGTATGCCCATCGCTTTAAACGCATTCATTGTTGCCAAACAATCTTGTCCCGGTAAAAAGCCAGAAACATGCGTGGTACCTTCAGCTAAAGAGCCAAACATAATAGAGCGATGCGAACATGACTTGTCACCCGGTACAGTGATGTCTCCAGATACTTTTCTGGCAAGGCCTGTAGTGATAGTTAATGTTTTTTTTACTTGTGACATTTTGTGTTCCAATACATATTTTTTGTATTATCAGCAATTTTATAACTTACTTTTGATATACAAAATAATTTCGCTTTGACTATTCGTGCGAAAAAACAGCCTATTTAGTGTCTTCACGCGATCGATTTCTTACCGATAGTGCGAAGTATTCTACAAGATTGTAGAGAGCGTATTTTAATATTATTTACAGTTTTGAGCTGAAAACTCTTCCATGAAAGCAACAAGCGCTTCAATACCTGCTAATGGCATAGCATTATAGATGCTCGCGCGCATACCACCGACTAGACGATGCCCTTTAAGCGCCATTAACCCTCTTGCTTCGGCTTGTTTGATAAACTCAGCGTTTAAAGTTTCATCTGTTAGCCAAAAAGGTACATTCATTAAACTACGAAATTGCGTTTTAATCTGGTTTTGATAAAATTCACTATTATCGATGTAGCCATACAAAAGTTCAGCTTTTTGTTTATTAACCTTTGAAATTTCTTTAACGCCACCTGCTTCTTTTAGCCATTCGAAAACTAAACCGGCTAAATACCAAGCGTAAGTTGGTGGCGTATTATACATTGAATCACTCTTGGCTAATACCTGGTAATTCATAATAGAGGGTGTCGTGGGCTGAGCATTACCAAGTAAATCATTGCGAACAATAACTATCGTTAAACCTGATGGACCAATGTTTTTTTGCGCACCAGCATAGATAAGTGCGAATTTTTCTACATTAATTTCATGGGACAAAATAGTTGACGACATATCGGCAACTAAAGGTACGCCATTAGTTTCTGGTATATCAAACATTTCAATACCGTCAACCGTTTCATTCGGGCAATAATGAACATAGGCAGCGTTTGGATCTAAGCCCCACTGTTCGCTCGGTAAAACATGGGTATCTCCATCAGCTTCACTGACAACGTTTATCAGCTTTATATCACCATAGTGCTCAGCTTCAACTGCAGCTGATTTCGACCAAGAGCCTGAGATAATATAATCGGCAGACTTGCCCTGTGGAAGTAAGTTCAAAGGCACGGCAGAAAACTGACCTCGTCCGCCACCATGACAAAATAGTACACTGTAGTTGTCAGGAATTGACATTAAATCACGTAAATCTGCTTCAGCTTTTGCGGCTACCGCCATAAATTCTTTACTACGATGGCTTAATTCCATCACAGAACATCCTGTGCCTTGCCAGTCGATAAACTCAGCTTGTGCCTTTTTCATTACCGGTTGAGGCAACATGGCAGGGCCAGCACAAAAATTAAATACTTGAGACATATAATACAACACCTTCTATCAAAATTTTTAAACGCTTATTTTGTACTTTATTTAATCTATTATTCTATTGATTTAAATACCAATTTGATCAACTTTCTTGAGTAACATCGTTTATGACATTAGAAGGTTCATCAAATTAGATTTTTCACATCTATCGGTAGTAGACCCTTAATACGAGTGTTCGTCCTGAACATAACAGCAAATATGCTCCTGCATTTGCTTAATACCCTTCATCCTGAACATAACAGCAAATATGCTCCTGCATTTGCTTAATACCGTTCGTCCTGAACATAAAAAGGGCGGTAATTAACCGCCCTTTTATTTATTGCTTAGCAGTAATTATTCGTTATCGTCTTCATCGAGTTCTTCATTATCACTTGCAACGTCAGTTGACGCTTCTGTGGAAGTACTCGTTGTTTCTGATGACTCTACTGATTCTTCAGAAGCTTCCTCTGTTCCTTCTGGAACATCCTCACCTTCTATTTCTTCAATTTCATCAATACGTTGCAATGCAACTACATGTTCATCTTCTGCTGTTCTAATGATTCGAACACCTTGGGTATTACGACCAATAACACTGACTTCTTTAACACGTGTACGAACAAGTGTTCCGTTATCAGTAATAAGCATTATTTCATCTAAGTCTTCAACTTGAACAGCGCCAACAACTGGGCCATTACGCTCGCTAACCTTAATAGAAACAACACCTTTAGTCGCACGGCTTTTAGCTGGATACTCAGTTAATGCAGTACGTTTGCCGAAGCCATTTTGAGTGATTGTTAAGATTGGTCCATCATTTTGAGGAACAATAAGTGATACAACTTTTTGATCACCTTCTAACTTAATACCACGAACACCTGTACCAGTACGACCGATAGGTTTTAATGCCCAACGTTCTTCACCCGTTTCTTCATCTAACTTGATTTCACCGGTTTCACTGTCACGAAGTTTTTCATTAAAGCGAACAACTTTACCTGCGTCAGAGAACAACATAATGTCGTTATAACCGTTGGTAATTGCAACACCTATTAAGGTATCGTCATCACGTAAATTAAGAGCGATTATACCGTTAGCACGCTGGTTTTTATAAGCAGTTAATGCTGTTTTCTTCACAGTACCAGATGCCGTTGCCATGATAATAAACTTGTCATCTTCGTATTCACGTACCGGTAATATTGCCGTAATACGTTCACCCGTTTCAAGCGGTAAAATATTAACAATTGGACGGCCTCGAGCAGTACGACTGGCTAATGGTAACTGGAAGACTTTCAACCAATAAAGTTTGCCGCGATCTGAAAAACACAAAATAGTATCGTGAGTATTAGCAATTAATAAACGTTCGATGAAATCTTCTTCTTTCATCTTAGTTGCTGCTTTACCTTTACCGCCACGACGCTGTGCTTGGTAGTCACTTAAGACCTGGTACTTAACATAGCCTTCATGCGATAAAGTCACGACTACATCTTCTTCTGTAATCAAATCTTCCATTGATAAGTCATGCGAAGCATTAGTAATTTCAGTACGTCGTTCATCACCAAAGTCATCACGTATAACTTCTAACTCTTCACGAATAATTTCCATTAAACGCTCAGGAGAACCTAAAATATGTAATAACTCGGCAATAATATCTAATAATGCTTTGTATTCAGATAAGATTTTTTCGTGTTCTAAGCCTGTTAACTTATGTAAACGAAGGTCTAGAATCGCTTGCGCTTGTTGTACAGTTAGGAAGTATTGGCCATCTTGAATACCGAACCCTTCTTCAACCCATTCAGGGCGTGCAGCATCATCGCCAGCTGCACTAAGCATTTCGGCAACATTACCTAAATCCCAACCACGAGCAAGAAGCTTTTCTTTTGCCTCGCTTGGCGTTGGTGAGTTCTTAATTAACTCAATAATAGGGTCAATATTCGCTAAAGCAATTGATAAACCTTCAAGTAAATGAGCGCGTTCGCGTGCTTTACGTAATTCAAATATTGTACGGCGAGTAACAACTTCACGACGGTGAAGAATAAACTCTTCAAGCATTTCTTTGATATTGAATAATTTAGGTTGGCCGTTAGTTAACGCCACCATATTCAAACCAAAAGACACTTGCATTTGAGTCAGTTTGTATAAGTTATTTAATATAACTTCGCCGACTTCACCACGTTTAATTTCAATGACCATACGCATACCGTCTTTATCAGACTCGTCACGTAGGGCTGAAATACCTTCAAGGCGTTTCTCTTTTACCAGTTCAGCCATTTTTTCAATTAGGCGGGCTTTATTAACTTGGTAAGGAAGTTCATGAACAACAATGGTTTCTTTACCTGATGTTGGGTGAACTTCGATATCAGCACGGGCACGGATTTTTATTTTTCCGCGACCAGTACGGTAAGCTTCCTCAATACCGGCACGTCCACTGATTATCCCTGCGGTAGGAAAATCAGGACCTGGGATATGTTCCAAAATTTCTTCGAAGCTTATCTCACTGTTTTCAATTAACGCCAAACAGCCATTAATCACTTCGGTTAAATTATGCGGAGGTATATTCGTTGCCATACCTACTGCAATACCAGAAGTACCATTCACTAATAAATTAGGAATACGTGTTGGCATAACTGCTGGAATGTGTTCTGTACCATCATAGTTAGGTACAAAGTCAACGGTTTCTTTATCAAGATCAGCCAATATTGAGTGGGCTATTTTTGACATTCTGATTTCGGTATAACGCATTGCTGCTGCGGAATCACCATCAACAGAACCAAAGTTACCTTGTCCATCTACTAACATGTAGCGTAATGAAAATGGCTGCGCCATACGTACTATTGTATCGTATACAGCGGTATCACCATGCGGATGATACTTACCAATTACATCACCAACAACACGCGCTGATTTTTTGTAAGGTTTGTTGAAGTCATTACCTAGCACGTTCATCGCAAATAGTACGCGACGATGCACTGGTTTTAAGCCGTCACGTACATCTGGTAACGCACGGCCTACAATTACGCTCATTGCGTAATCTAGATAAGAATTTTTTAGCTCATCTTCAATATTGACGGGTGAAACATTATTTGCCAAATCGGTCATAAGTCGATGGTATCCCTTAACTTAGAAAGAATTCTGAAAGTTTTTTCGAAATTTTTATTATTAATTAACACGGCATACTAGCATAGTTTTAATGAGATGCCATACCGCTTTATTCCTTAACAAGGTCTTAAAATTTTCCCTTTGAAAAGTCAGCTATTTTCAACTGGTTAATTATTGTTCAACATTTTAATATCCCCAATTGTCGATGAAAACTATTGAGTTTTTTTTAGTTCAAAAATACGACGTTTCATTATTGCTTTTTCGGTAATATCGTCATCCAAAATCTTCCCACGTCCCAGCAAAAAATAAATTTCTGCGATGACAAAAAGTGGACCGATTAAAAGTTGGTTAATATCGTCAAAAAAAGCAGGTTTAGCTTTTTCATAATGATGTCCTATAAATTGAATAACCCAACCAATGACGAAAACTATAATTGCTATTAACGTATGATATTCCATGGCCACGACAAGATGAACACTCCACATTAAAGGACCAAATAATACCAAAGCCAATAAAGCTAACGGCACAGAAAGTAATAAATAATAAATAAACACCATCACAGATAAACTTGCGGCTAAGGTAAATTTAATGCTTTGAGTACCAAAAATTTCATTGAGTGTTGCGGAATCAATTTCAAAAGTAATACCTGCTAATAATAAGGCAATTGCCCAAATTATCATCGGAACACCAATGAAATGTGTACGAATATTTTTTCTATTTAGATGAACGCTTTTATAAGTAGATAGTTGCTCTATGGCTGTTTTCATTTTACCTCTATTATTTATCTCATCGTACCTGTTGAGTAATAATTTATCTTTATGTCGATAATTTTTCAACCACCAAAAAATATATATGTATAAATAAAAGCGTCAGCCCTTAATTCACATCAACAAACTAGCGACTCAACACTAGGCGTAGCAAACGCTTTAGTTTAGAATCGCTAATAATGATTCAATAAGGTAATGATAATTCATGTCGACAACCACTCGTTCAAAAATAGTAAATGTAAATGAAGAAGAAATTGCTAAATTCGAAAAAGTAGCAAGCCAGTGGTGGGAGCTCGATGGCGATTTCAAACCTTTGCACCAAATCAATCCTATTCGTCGACAATTTATATGTCAGCATGTCGGTGACATTTTCGGTAAAAAAATTATCGACGTTGGCTGTGGTGGCGGTATTTTAGCAGAAAGTTTAGCGCAACTTGGTGGTGAAGTTACCGGTATTGATTTAGGTGAAGAGCCCTTAAACGTTGCTAAGCTACACGCTTTAGAAACAGGTTTAAAAGTAGATTATCAAAAAATTCCAGCAGAAGAACAAGCCAAGCAACAACCAGAGACATATGACGTTGTCACCTGTATGGAAATGCTCGAACATGTACCCGATCCAGCTTCCATCATCCAAGCGTGTGCGCAAATGGTAAAACCAGGTGGTTACGTCTTTTTCTCCACCTTGAACAAGTCAATAAAGTCTTATTTACTGGCGATAGTAGCGGCAGAGAAAATACTTAAAATAGTGCCCGATGGAACGCATGATCATAACAGCTTCATCCGCCCTTCTACCTTAATTGGTTGGGCTGAGTCATTTGACCTAAAATGTATTGATGCTGCTGGCATTCATTACAACCCACTAACAGAGAACCATAAACTTATTGATTCGCTGGATGTGAATTACATTCTTTGCTGTAGAAAAGTTTAACCACAGATGAATAGAGTAATGAATAATAAAATTTCAGGGGTTTTGTTTGACCTAGACGGCACCTTATTAGATACCGCCAATGATTTAGGTGAAGCACTCAACTATGTTTTAAGAAAACATGGTTTAGCAGAGGTTGCTCGTGAAAAGTATCGGCCTATCGCGTCAGATGGCGCGTTAGGACTCTTAACGCTAGGCTTCGCTGAGCAATTAAAAGATTTTGATTATGATCAATTACGTGCGGAATTTTTAGCTTATTACCAGGATAATATTGCCGTACATACCTGCCTTTATCCTGAAGTAAGTGAGTTACTTTCAACTTTAAATGAGCAGAATATCCCTTGGGGCATTGTTACTAACAAACCTGAAGGATTAACACGACTGTTGTTGCCCAACTACCCTGAATTCGACCAGTGCTTATCTCTAATAGGTGGTGATACTCTTGTTAATAGAAAACCTCATCCCGCTCCTATTCTTAAAGCTTGCGAAGAAATAGGAGTAGCAAGTGAGTGTTGTTTATATGTAGGTGACGCCCTTCGTGATATTCAAGCAGGCAACAATGCAAACTCAACAACTGTCATTGCAAAGTGGGGTTATATATTAACAAACGAAGATTGTACGAGTTGGCAAAGTGACCATCATGCGGAGTCACCATTAGGGGTTTTATCGTTAATTTAATAGAGTTGCTGCAATTAAAGCCATTTGCCAATGGTTTATGTTTGTTGAGTAAACTCGGTTGAAACACTAAAACAAGCTAGTGTTCATACTTTAGCTCGTTAGATAATATTATCTATCCCAATTAAACAGCTATTTACCAAGTTTTCCATCTTTCGATGAGTTGAACAATGTATTTTACGTGTGATCTTTCAGCACATCTGTTTACTGCTTTAAACTTACAATGCTTGATTTAATATTTCGCGGTTTATCTCTATGGATATATCGCCTGTTTCGCCCAATGCCGTCATTCCGTATTGCTGTAATCGCTTTATCGATACGCGCGTCATCATCTCCCTCGGTTATTTACCAAACACGTGTGGCATATTGTAGTCATTTTTCACGTTTTTTCTCACGGCGTACTTTCATAACTGCAGGTAATACGATTGATAAAGTACGTGCGTGGTCAATGCCAAAAGCACCAGTTAATTCATGGCCTATCATATGAGTTGACCAATCTTGAGGTACACCTGCCCCAATAAGACCATTCAATGCCATGCCAACAACATGATATTAGCTCTAACTTCCAAGTCTTCTTTTGTCGTAGGTGATAGCGCTTTTGGTCCTTCTCCAATTAAGCTTGATGCCACGTTGACTGATGAAGTCGTTAACATTATAAAAGAAGGTATTGATTTGGCCATTCGAGGTGCGCCCTTGCCTGATTCAGCTTTACAAGCAAATAAACTTGCCACGTTAACAACTTGTCTTTGTGGCGCTCTTGAATACGTTCTTCAATATGGTCGTCCAACGAAACCCGCTGATGTATCAGATCATGAATGGGTTATCTACAAACTGACTTCAGGGCTAATAACACTAAAGAAAGTCATTCGATCATTCAGTATTGCGACCAGAGCAGGCATCAGTACGAATAATGCAGCGGCACGTACTGCATTCGTTGAAGCTGGCCATGGTTTAGCACGAATACCTACTTACGATGCTTGGCCGACAATAAAAGCGGGCACTTTAGAGGCAGTACTTGATGATTATGCTTTTAACGACATAAATGTTGATGGTCTTTTCCCGCCAAGAACAGCTAACTCAAAAAAACAGAGGTTATTGCTTAACTTTTTGAAAGAATATTTCACGAGTTAAATAAACCAAAAGATTTAATCATGAATTATTACCCAATTAATCTGGTTTAGAAATGATGTTTATGGGGTTATGCTGACATGCTAATTCACCTAGCTTCATCTATAATTTAAACTAGATAATGATGAAGAATTAACAGCCCCGTTACAAAAACATATTGTGCATGACCAATCAAATATTGCACAACGAGTAAGCGAATCAATACACTTAAACAACGTAAAAGTTTTTATCGGTCATTAAATAATCTTTCAGTACAAATAATGGCAACAGATTGTTTTTATTGGAAATTAACTTTTGTCCAACAAATATTGAACAAAAGTATGAAAAATTATTTTAAAAATTTTCATAGGCTAAAATTAAATAAAAAAAATCGTTGCGTTTTTGTAAAATCAAAAATGAAAAGCACTAGTAAGTTAGTTGTTACTAACTGAACTTTTACTCTAAAGAATCTTCTTTAAAACCTCGACTTTTATCTCTTGCAAAAACGAGTAAACCTCATTATCTTGTGATCACTTTTTAGAAAAGCCCTATATATAGTGTGTTAGTTGTTCAGATGATTTTTATGCTGTTTTACACTCCAAGGGAAATATAATAATAACAATGTTCACCTAAATTTGTTTGTCAAAAACAACCTTACTGTGACCGTAACTATCAGCATATTTAATAAATTACAGGCATTTCATGAATAATAATCTTTTTGTAACCAAGCGTAATGGCAAAAGAGAACTCATCGATCTAGAAAAAATCCATCAAGTTATCGCATGGGCCGCTGAAGGCCTCGATAATGTTTCTGTGTCACAAGTTGAATTAAAATCCCACATTCAATTTTATGATGGCATTAAAACATCTGATATTCATGAAACCATTATTAAGTCTGCGGCAGATCTTATCTCCGAAGAAACACCTGATTATCAATATTTATCTGCTCGTTTAGCTATTTTCCATTTGCGAAAAAAAGCATACGGCCAATTTGAGCCTCCTAAACTATATCCACATATAGTTAACATGGTAGAAGCAGGAAAGTATGACCAACATTTATTAGCTGATTATACTGAAAGCGAATTTGAAGAAATGGAACGATTTATTGTTCATCGTCGCGATTTAGACTTCAGCTACGCAGCAGTAAAACAGTTAGAAGGTAAATACCTAGTACAAAACCGTGTCACTGGCGAAATCTATGAAAGTGCGCAATTTTTATATATTTTAGTCGCTGCTTGTTTATTTGCTAAGTACCCAACTGAAACACGCTTAAAATATGTTGAAGGTTTCTATAACGCTATTTCAACCTTTAAAATATCTTTACCAACACCAATTATGGCGGGTGTTCGTACACCTACTCGTCAATTCTCTTCTTGTGTATTAATTGAATGTGGCGATAGCTTAGATTCAATTAATGCTGCTTCTAGCTCTATTGTTAAATATGTATCGCAACGAGCTGGCATTGGCATTAACGCAGGTCGTATTCGCGCTTTAGGTAGTACAATACGTAACGGTGAAGCATTTCATACGGGTTGTATTCCATTTTTCAAACATTTTCAAACCGCCGTTAAAAGTTGTTCCCAAGGTGGTGTTCGAGGCGGCGCCGCGACCCTATTCTATCCACTTTGGCATTTAGAAGTTGAAAGCTTACTTGTACTTAAAAACAACCGTGGTGTTGAAGAAAACCGTGTTCGCCATTTAGATTACGGTGTTCAGTTTAATAAGCTCATGTATACTCGCTTAATCAAAGGCGGCTCTATTACACTATTTAGCCCGAGTGACGTGCCCGGCCTTTACGATGCGTTTTTTGAAGATCAAGAAAAGTTTGAAGCGCTTTATGTTAAATATGAAGCAGATAGTTCAATTCGTAAAAAGTGTATTAAAGCCATTGAGTTATTCACATTGTTTGCTCAAGAACGTGCTAGCACTGGTCGAATTTACTTACAAAATGTTGATCACTGTAATACCCATAGCCCGTTTGATCCTGCACAAGCGCCTATTCGTCAAAGTAACTTATGTTTAGAGATTGCTTTGCCAACACAGCCAATGGATGACATTAACGATCCAAATGGTGAAATAGCCCTCTGTACTTTGTCAGCCTTTAACTTAGGCGCAATCGAAAGTTTAGATGAACTAGAAGGTTTATCAGACTTAGCTGTTCGTGCACTCGATAGTTTACTTGATTACCAAAACTACCCAATGCCAGCAGCATACAATGCGACAATTGGTCGTAGAACATTGGGTATAGGGGTAATAAACTACGCTTATTACCTAGCTAAAAACGGCGTATATTACTCAAACGGTAGTGCGAATAACCTCACTCACCGTACGTTTGAAGCAATACAGTTTAACCTTTTAAAAGCGTCAAACGAATTAGCGAAAGAACAAGGTGCTTGTCCTAAATTTAATGAAACACGTTTATCGCAAGGTATTTTGCCAATTGACACCTATAAAAAGTCGATTGACGATATTACTGGCGAAGCACTTCACCTTGACTGGGAAACGCTACGAGAAAGCATTAAGAAACACGGGGTAAGAAATTCAACTGTTTCAGCGTTAATGCCATCAGAAACGTCTTCACAAATTTCAAATGCGACTAACGGTATTGAACCACCACGTGGTTTAATCAGCGTCAAAGCAAGCAAAGATGGTGTATTGAAACAGGTTGTACCTGAGTACCAAAGATTAAAAGACAACTATGAGTTACTTTGGAATATTCCAAGTAATGACGGTTACTTAGAATTAGTTGGTATTATGCAGAAGTTTATCGATCAAACAATTTCAGCCAATACCAACTACGATCCTTCACGATTTGAAGGCGGTAAAGTGCCCGTAAAACAAATTTTGAAAGACATTTTAACCGCTTATAAATTGGGGGTTAAAACGATGTATTACCATAATACCCGTGATGGTGCATCTGAAAATATGATTGAACTCGAAGACGAAGACTGTGAAGGCGGCGCGTGTAAAATTTAGCCAATCAAATAAATTGAAGTTTCGTTGTTGCATTAGCAATGAAGCTTCAAGTTCTACTACTAATAATAATAAAAACTCACTTAAAAATAAAATTTCGATAATAGGCTATGTCCGACATGCTTGTTATCAAGGAGAAAAAAATGTCGTACACTACGTTTAACCAAACCCCTAATAATGCGCTACTTGAGCCTATGTTTTTAGGGAATAGTGTCAATGTGTCACGATATGATCAACAACGCTTTATTGCTTTTGAAAAATTAATTGAAAAACAATTATCGTTTTTCTGGCGCCCTGAAGAAGTGGATGTTTCTAAAGACAGAGCTGACTGGCAGAGCTTAACCGCTCCAGAAAAACACATTTTCATTTCAAATTTAAAATATCAAACATTACTCGACTCCATGGCAGCACGCTCTGTTAATGCGGTATTTTTGCCGTTAGTTTCGTTACCTGAAGTTGAAACTTGGGTTGAAACTTGGGCCTTTAGTGAAACTATTCATTCTCGTTCTTATACCCATATTTTGAGAAACTTATTTTCAGATCCAAGTGAAGTTTTTGACGACATCGTTGTTAACCCAGCAATTTTAAAACGAGCTTCAAGTATTGCAAAGTTTTTCGATTCTGTGATTATCACTACGCAGCTTCTACAGTCACAAGGTGAAGGCACCTATGAAGTTGACGGCGAAACCATTGAAGTATCTCAACGAAAATTAAAAGAACGTTTATACCTTGCCGTTTGTTCAGTTAATGCTTTAGAAGCTATTCGATTCTATGTAAGTTTCGCTTGTTCATTCGCTTTTGCGGAGCGTGAACTTCTAGAAGGTAATGCTAAAATCATTAAACTAATTGCTCGTGATGAAGCATTACACTTAACTGGCACCCAACATATTTTAAATAACTGGATGTCAGGTAAAGACGACCCAGAAATGAAAGAAATTGCAGCTGAAATGAAAGAGGAAGGGTTGCAAATTTTCCTTGATGTTGTTGAGCAAGAAAAAGAGTGGGCCGAATACTTATTTAAAGATGGTTCAATGATAGGTTTAAACGCCCAAATATTAAATCAGTACATCGAGTACATCAGTAACCAGCGTTTAACCGCAATTGGCTTTGATGCCCCTTTTGATATAAAAAGTAACCCATTACCTTGGATGAATGCTTACTTGGTTTCAGATAATGTACAAGTCGCACCACAAGAGACGGAAATTTCAAGTTACTTAGTTGGCCAAGTAGATTCTTCTGTTTCAAGTGATGATTTTGATGGTTTTGATCTTTAATAACTGAATATAAATATCATGCATTCAATTAACATCATTAGCACTTTTAACGCCTAAGCCTATTATATGGAAAGTGCTAATGATCGTTCAAAATCTCAGCCATCTGCTGAGTCCTCTGAAATAACACCGGTGATCAATGTTGAAGGTAAAAAAATACCTTTTCATAAAAAAGATAAAACGTTACTTAACTGCTTAGAGAAGTCGGATGTGGAAGTTCATTACCACTGTCGTGATGGTTTTTGTGGGGCTTGTCGAGTAACACTCATTGAAGGTGAAATTTATTACCCAAACGGTGAGCCTCTTGCATTCATTGGTGAAGGTGAAATATTGCCTTGTTGCTGTATACCCCAAGGCAATATTAAACTTATTATTGAGTAGTTATCTTTTATAACATTTATTCCCGCTAGAGTTTGTCTCCAAGCTCTTTTTCAATACCACTCATTATCTTGACTAATTCCAATGATGTTGGGCTAAATAGCGCTTGATAACTATCCTTTTCATCTAAGTTTATCGCTATATCTAATGCTTTGGCATGCTCAAATAATGTCATCGCTCCAACAGAACATGCTACACCTTTTAAAGTATGTACCAAATGCTTACAGGCATCTTGATCTTCATTTGAAATTGCTTCTTGAATTTTGTCTCTATCTTTAGCATGATCTTCATAAAACATAACTAATATTTCAGCAAACAAACTATCATCGCCAAGTACATTGCCAACACCAATGTCGTAGTCAATACCTGGATATTTTTCACCAGACGCCGGATTTTCGACGCTTAATGCACTTTCATCAAGAACAACACGCTCATCGTTATAAAGCTTAACTTGGTTACGGCCGTCTTCTTTAGCTTGGTATAAGCTAATATCGGACTTTTTCAATAAATCATCTAAACTTATTTCAGCTCCTTGCCCGAGCGACAATCCAATACTCACAGTTACACTAATAGGCTGCATTCGATCATCAGCCAAGAAAATTTCAGTCTTCTCTAACGTTTCCCTAAAACGATCACAGGCAATAGTGGCATTCTCAGCTGAGGTATTGGGCATGCATACGGAAAACTCTTCCCCGCCCACCCGGCCGATAATGTCATAGTCTCTAAAGCACTCACTCATAACTTCGGCAAACTTAATTAATACTTTATCTCCAGCATCATGCCCATAATTATCGTTAACGGCTTTGAAAAAATCGATATCTAACATAGCAATAACTATCGGTAGTTCATTTCGTTTTGCCTGGCTCACAGCCTTATGAGCTAAATCATCAAAACAACCTCGGTTATTAATACCGGTTAAAAAATCTGTTTTAGCTAACGATTCTAGCTCGAGGGTTTTTTCTAGTAAGCGAAGTGATGTTCTCAATCTTGCTAACAATACTTTTGGAATATAAGGTTTAGTTACGTAATCATCCGCACCAAATTCTAATGCGGCCACAATCTGATCTTCATCATCTGAAGCTGATAACATAATGACAGAAATACTAGAAAGAACAGGATGTGATTTCAATTTTTGTAGCATAGCTAAGCCAGAAATTCCCGGCATATACATATCTAATAAAATAAGGTCTATATTTTGCTCAGCTAATATTTTAAGTGCTACTTCACCGCTATCAGCAGTAAATACTCGGTAACCTTCTTCCGCTAAGTCAAACTCCAATAGCATTAATGTGTCTTTAGCATCATCAACAGCAAGAATGTTGTATTGTTTATTGATATTCATTATGCCCCTTTTAATTCCTTGGTTGTCGAAACGTTAAATTCATTTAATCGTAAGATAAGTAAGTCAAATTCTGTCACAAAGCGTTCTTGAAAAATAGCTAACTCTTCATTATTTTGCGCTTTAGCGGCTCTTTCTATGTTCTGTGTTAAATTTGCGACGTTTACTCCACCTAAATTTCTACTTGATCCCGTGATTTTGTGAGCAATAGAAATAATGTCTCTCCATAATTTTTTATCAATAGCCTCAAATAATTGATCTTTAATTTCAGGAACGTCCTCAGCATACATTTTCGTAATTTTTATCGCCAAAGCCGTATTATTTCTGATACGTTTTAAAAAACCTTGTTCATCCCAAACAATACTTTCGTTTGTTGTTTTATCAGTATTCTCAACGTCAATTAGAGGAGGATTTTTGGGCGACTCTTCTTCGGATACATCTGAGTGACTTTTATCAACACCCAACCAATTCGCTATTTTTTCATGTAAAATATTTGCATCAACAGGTTTAGTAGCATAATCACTCATCCCCGCCGACAAACACTTCTCTTTATCGCCTTTCATAGCGTTTGCTGTCATCGCAATAATAGGGATCTCACGATGAACGTCTTTTGCTTCACCCGCTCTTATTGCTTCTGTGGTCTCATAGCCATCCATTTCTGGCATTTGACAGTCCATTATAATCAATTCGTAAGGGGAATCAGCCGGAGAGCGATTTAGAGCAACTAGGGCTTCTATGCCATTTCCGGCAACATCAGCAGACAAGCCAATATTAGATAATACCCCCAATATAACAGCCTGATTGATTCTATTATCTTCAACAAGTAGTAATCGGGTGTTTTTAGGGATATGTTTAATTGTTTGAGGTCGCTTCAAAGCATGAAGATTATGACGGGTAATTATCGGGCTGATTGACTTCATTGCTTGTCCATCATCTAAAACAACCGTTAACGCATCAAATAAGTCTGAAGTCGTTGTCGGTTTAGGGAAGTAAGCAGAAAACCCTAATTTAGCAAAAAATCCAGCATCACCACGTTCGCTCATTGAAGTCATCATAATCAGCTTCGTCTGTTGGGAGTTTTTGTGACTTTTCAACCGCTCCCCTAGAGTCGCACCATTCATACCCGGCATTTGCATGTCAAGAATTGCGGCATCAAAAAATCCTGCATCATGACTATCAACTTTATCTAATGCAACAAAACCATCTGCAGCTTCAGTAACTTTAGCCCCCCAAAGCGAAAGCTGACCTTTTAAAACGGCCAAGTTTGTACTATTGTCATCAACTATTAGTATTTGCTTTCCTGTCACATCAACAAAAGGCATAACATTCGGAGCCTGTTCACTCTTATCGAATGTTATATTAAAAGTAAAAGCACTTCCTTTTCCTTCCTCACTACTGACTGATATGTCGCCAGACATTAGTTCACATAACTGTTTCACAATAGCTAACCCTAGCCCTGTGCCCCCATATTTTCGTGTGGTAGACGCATCTACTTGCGTAAAGGAATCGAATAAATTGCTCACTTTATTCTCAGGAATCCCAATTCCCGTATCTGAAATAGTACAATTAAATTGGAGTTTTGATTGCAGCTCCTTTATCGCTACCTTTATTAGTACTTCACCCGAGTCAGTAAATTTAATCGAATTGCCCACTAAATTAGAGAGTATTTGGCGTAAACGACTTGGGTCTCCTTTTACCATAGCGAACTCAATATCATTAACATCAAGGATCAGCTCTAAGCCCTTTTCTTGTGCTTTTATTGCCATTGATTCTGCGAAGTCACCAAGTTGGCTACGGATATCAAAATCAAGAATCTCTAGTTCAAGTTTACCGGCTTCTATTTTTGAAAAGTCTAAAATATCATTAATCAATGATAATAAAGATTGCGCACTCGATTTTGCAAGTTGCAAGTGATGGTATTGTTGTTTATCTAATTCACTTTGCTCTAACAGACCAAGCATACCGAGAACACCGTTCATTGGCGTTCGAATTTCATGACTCATACTTGCAAGAAATTGTGAACGTAATAACAAAGCATGCTCCGCCATATCTAGAGCATCTTGTTTTAGTGTTTGTAAATTACGTTGTTCTGTAATATCACGATGAGTTCCCACCACTCTAAAGTAATGCTCTTGATCATCTTTCAATACTTGCGCATGTGTTTCAACATATTTAATCACTTGATCAGGTAAGACAATACGATATTCAAAATGAAGGTCTTTTCCGTTTTTAGCAACTTGACTCAGTTGCTCTTCAACAAAAATCATATCTTCGTGATGTATTGCTTTGCGCCAAACATTTTCTGGTGTTATCTTAATATCCGCATGAATGCCAAAGAGCTCATACATACGTCTATCCCAATTGCTGATGCCCGTATTTATATTGTAATCCCAAACACCGATTTTTGGTGCCGACAAAGCAAAATCTAAACGCCATGCCATTTCTTTTGCTTCTTGAACACCTCGTTTATTTTCAGCTTCCATTAATTTATTGACCGTAATATCACGAATTAAACCAGTAAAAATAATACCTTCGGGTGTTTTTACTTCGCTAAGACTCAAATACATAGAAAACTTTTCACCGTCTTTTCTTAAAGCAGGTAATTCAAGTGACTTCCCGATGACTTTACTCTTGCCACTCTGTAAATACTTAAGTATATAATCGTCATGATTTACCGAGTAACTTCTTGGCATTAACAGTGAAATGTTCTCGCCTATAACTTCAACTTCTCGGTAGCCAAATATTTTTTCAGCGGCATGGTTAAACGCCGTTATTATACCTTTATCATTAATATTAATAACGGCGTCAACTATTGAATTTAAAATGGCATGTAGCTTAGCTAAAGCGACTTCGGCTCGGAGCGTTTCATTTGTCTGATCTGAAGATTTTTGTTCTACTTTATTCAATAAATTATCAAAACTTCTCGCTAATATACCAATTTCATCATTTTCCTTAACTGGTAACTTGCCAATATCACCATTTTCTTCATATTGAGATACACTTCGTGTCATTAGTAATAGCGCTCGAATATAGCGTTTTGATGCAATAATAGAGAAAGCTAAACTTAATAAAACAAGTGATAAACTGAGCAAGAAAGCGCGAAAGCGCATATCTTTTAATGACTGGATGTAAGTGTGATTGGCATTTTCGATTACCAGGTGTAATGGATTCTGTTGACCAAATGCCGAAAAATCCAATCTCGAATAATAGGCGAGTCCATTATTTTCATAAATGACTTTTTGAAGAGGTGCTTTAGAATATGGTTCTTTTCCTGATAAAATTGAGTCGAGTATTGGGAATCGTCCTGAGAGTGTTTTGTTACTTTTATTGCCATCCTCTTCAGGGTGATAAATAAAGTCATCTTGAGCATTCGCTAAATAGAAACGAACTTTTTCTAAAGAATTAGCTTTAAGCTCCTGAATAAACTGTGAAAAATCCACTTCTACTGCAACAATGGCAATTAAATCATTATTATCTTTATATATAGGTTTTCCTATAAACACCGAGCTTTCTATTTTATTTTTCAACTGATTTTTTTTATACTGTATTTCGGAATAATCTACATCACCATTATCTTGAGATAACAGACCACGTAGTGAGTCAAGTTTAATGTTTTTGTTGAGTTGGGATTCGGGGATTATTTGTATTATCCCATTTATATTTCGCGCACTGACGACTGCACGAACATTATCTTCAACAACCAAATAACTTATCTTTTTATATATAGATTTATTTTTTAAAAATTCAGTAAATATTACCTGCAATCTTTGTTGCCAGAGTAATAAGTTAACTTTATCTGTATGCTCAATCGAGTCAATAATCCCCTCGATAGGCGGCATATTACTCAAAAAACTTATATCACCTGCACTTTCACGGTAAAAATTTTCGATGAGAGGTTTTATTATTTGGCTCTCAATTTTGAGCTCCGCAGTTGCTTGCTCTTTCACTAATTGTTGGCTTTCAAAGTAAAAAACAAGGCCAACAGTCGACGCAATAAAAAGTGATATAGCGAAGCCCGCAAGCGGGATTTTTACCGCAAGACTGCTCAGTGAATTTTCAGAAAAAAGTGAGTTTATTATTTTCATTGGCTTTATATCATTTTCTGATGGGCTTTATTCTCGTGTAGATAAATTAAGAATAATAGGTTTAAAAAGTTTACCGCTAAAAAATGTAGTGTAATAGGACGATAACAAACCAATATAAGCATTGAAAGAACAAGTCGATTATCTATTTTTTCCCTATAAATAACAGCTACATTTTCGTCCATAAATATTTCCCTAAATTTAATTATTCTCAATTAAAAATGTTGCAAGCTCTTTAGAATTAAAAGGTTTTCGTAGTACTGGGTAATGCCACTGTTTGTCTTCTTCTGCAATATAGCCACTGATAGAATAAACACGAATATCTGGGAATTTAGCTTTCACAAGCTCAACCGCTTCTCTACCTGAAATATCTGGCAAAATCATGTCAGTAATAAAAAAATCAAAATATTGGTCGCTCGCTAATATTTTAATCAAATCGATTTTATTATCGGTATGTTGAGCCACAACACCTTCGCTTTCTAAATACAAAGCAACAAACTCAGCGATACTAATTTCATCATCTAAAACAAGGACACGTTTCCCCTGCATATTTAATTTACTTTTGTGACTGACCAAGGGTTCAGGTTTGCTCTCTATAACTCGACATTTAAAAATAAGGGTGAAGTGCGCTCCACCTAATGAACCATGACCTTCCAGCTGAATATTTCCATTGTGCTTATATACCGTACTATAAACATTAGCGAGACCAATACCATTACCTTTATTTACCGATTTACTACTATAAAAAGGATCGAATACCTTAGTCAAATTTTCTTGTTCGATACCAATACCGCTATCTTGCACATGAATTTCAAGACGCTTTTCTTCATTAATATTAGCTGATATTTCTATTTGTCCCATTAATCCATTTTCACGAATGGCATCTTGAGAATTGAGTACTAAATTCAGTAATATATTAATAAACTCACCTTGAGGAAAGTTTATTTCACAATGGACATTTTCAATATTCACTTTAAAGTCAATCGTTGACAGTAACAATTGTTTAAAAAGGTATTGATTCTCTAAAATTTCTTGCATCGGATCAAACTTGATCACTTTAATGGTCGGTTTACGTGTAAAAGCGAGTAGACGCTCTGTAACACTCTTACCTTTATCAATGGCGTTTTTTACGCGATCAATATACTTTGATAT
>MAAB01001503.1_pt1 | contig 19935 bp, 13 predicted proteins | sample 1115991 | NCBI WGS metagenome assembly MAAB01 (sample SAMN04961124, study PRJNA320927) | seawater metagenome | isolation source: sample BD02T18 sea water enriched with oil for 18 days | place: USA:Gulf of Mexico | collected 2013-07-27
ATGTGTATGGAAGCGGCGCTGGCCACAATTAACGGCAGTTGCATGCCACCCATTTCATAATCACTGGCAGGGGCGGATAAACCGGCTTCTACCACCGCATCCAGCGCCGGTTTAATTTCTGGAATCATAGACACTTCGGTGCCATCGAAGGTGGGCTGTTCGTTATCGACTTTTTGGCGAATGGGTAAAAAATGTTTTTCGGCCACGGCCTTGGCGGTGTTCAGGGCGGCATCAAAGGTTTCGCGGCTGTGATCTTCGTAGCGAGGGCGCGAGGTTAATGCTTGTGCATCAAACAACTCGTAAAGCATGAATTCAAGGTCGCGTTCGCTAAGGGTTGGAGCTGCCATACATTCACCTGTAATTTTTCGTAATATGCCGATGACCTTTATTCTGTCCAAGATGACCCAGCTCGGCCATGACTTGCATGGTCAAGGCGTGCAAACGGCTTTTTACTGGCTAAGGGGGGGGATTTTGCCACTTGTGGCAGCACTATTGATGGCGTTAGCCATACCGGCAGCGTGGCAGACAAGGGCCAGCGCCACGGCACAGGCCTATCGCCTGTTAATGCCAGTGTGCTTTATTAACGGCGTGATTACTCTTCTACGAGCTCTACTTCTTGTTCAAAGCGCGCCAGGTCGGGAATAAAATAGCGGTTGGCTTTCATTATCATCACACCTTGTTCGTTCCACTGTCTGAAAATCTTGTTGATGCGTTGTCGTGAACCAAACACCAGGCGGGCAAAATCCTGCTGGGAAAGGTTCATATCCAAATAAATACCACCATCGGCTTCTTCCCCGTGTTCCTCTAAAAAATACAATATACGCCCCGCCAGGCGTGTCTTTAGCGGATAAAACAGCATGCCTCCCAGTAGTTCATACATGCCGCGGGTACGCTGTAAATGGTCCTTGAGAATGTAACTAAACATCATGGGGTGCTCACTGCCCACCTCCAATATCACGTTGCGATGAATACTCAGGGCCTGGCCCGCTTCCTTAAATTGTAATTCAAGTACTCGGCCTTCTTCGGAAAACAGCGCCGCTTCCCCTAACCAGTTTTCAGGTTCAATATCCTGAAGGGCAAACTCTTGTCCCAGGGGGCTGGTGACTGACACCCGAATACGCCCTCCAATCAAGCAATGTACTCTCTGGGTCACATCCCCTACACAAAATAAAAAGCTGTTTTTAGGGTATTTTTCAATCTTGGCGGCAGCGACCAGCTTTTGCTTGGCCTCGCTCGGTAACTCTTTAAACCAGGGGGAGCGATCTATGATGCCAGCCACGTCAATATTTTCATTCATGGATTTTTTTTCCGGTTAATCCGGACAGTTCCAAAGGAGTATCAGCTAGTTGTACACTAGCCTGAAGGTGTTTTGAAGTTATTTAGTGGCCATTTTTAACCATAGTCGACTCGTTTAATTATCGAATATGAGCCTGTAAACGTGCCTCTTAATAATAACCCCGGCCTTATAAAACAAAAGACGCCCCAATTTCTTGAGACGCCTTATATTTTGAACTTGAACAGCTCCCGGAAACTTTTAAATTATTCCAGGGAGCGTGCTAAATAAACGTTTTTAGCACACTTCAAACAATGCAGCTGCACCCATGCCGCCGCCCACACACATAGTTACTACGACGTATTTAACTCCGCGACGCTTGCCTTCCATTAGCGCGTGCATGGTCATACGAGCACCACTCATGCCGTATGGGTGACCAATTGAAATGGCACCACCGTTCACGTTCAAACGATCGGCAGGAATGTTTAGTTTGTCGCGACAGTAGATTACCTGTACCGCAAACGCTTCGTTTAATTCCCAAAGGCCAATATCTTCCATCTTCAAACCGGTGCGCTTAAGCAACTTAGGAATGGCGAATACTGGGCCAATGCCCATTTCGCTTGGCTCACAACCGGCTACGGCCATGCCACGGTAAATACCCAAAGGGCTTAAACCACGTTGCTCGGCTAATTTACGCTCCATCATGATGACGGCGGCAGAACCATCCGATAACTGTGAGGCGTTACCACCGGTAATTGCACCACCGTCACGTACCGCATTAAGACCAGCAAGGCCTTCCAGGGTAGTACTTGGACGGTTGCCTTCATCTTTGGTTAAGGTCGCCTCAACGTCGCTGATCTCGCCAGTCTCACGGTCTTGAACTTTCTTAATGGCGGTAACAGGTACAATTTCATCGGCGAACAAACCAGCTTCTTGAGCAGCGGCGGTGCGCATTTGAGATTGCAGGGCGTATTCATCCATTTGCTCACGGGTAATGCCGTATCGTTTACCCACTAATTCAGCGGTATCCAGCATAGGCATGTACAGATCAGGCGCATTGGCGAATGCTTTTGGGTCCTTGGCGCGGAACATGTTCATTTTTTCGTTTTGTACAAGGCTAATGGAATCACAACCACCGGCCAAAACGATAGGCGCACCGTCGACAATAATTTGCTTGGCGGCGGTGGCAATCGACATCACACCACTTGAACACTGACGGTCCAAAGTCATGCCTGACACTTCAACGGGCAAGCCAGAGGCCAATGCTACTTGGCGAGCGAAGTTAGTGCTCTGAGTACCCTGTTGCAAGGCAGCACCAAAAATACAATCATCAATTTCCTGTGGGTCAACACCGGAACGTTCAACGGCGGCTTCCACAGCGAAAGACGATAACGATGGGGCTTCTAAATTGTTGAACGCACCACGGTAAGCTTTACCAATGGGGGTACGGGCGGCCGATACAATGACAGCTTCTTTCATAATTCTTCTCCTATAATGTTGAAAATCCGCAGCTGTTAAGTGAATATTAATATCTCTTAATAGCTGCGGTTAAAAGCCTTAACCTTATACTGTGCCTTGCTCTTTTAGGTAGGCCATAGCCTTACCTAAAAACTTCTCAGTTTGGCCTGCACCGGATTGCAATTCGGCTTGCTTGGAGGTGTCGCCAATTTCATTGATGGCGGCCACTACCCCTTCACAGGTTTGGTTTTTTGGCTCTAGGTAAGTCCCCTCTGTTTCAAACAAACGAGTGCTGGCATAACCACCGGCACCGGCACATAAAATAAAGCGATTAGGCGCGTCTTTGTGACACAGTGTTAACGCACCCGCGGTTACCGCTTCTGCGGTTAACATGTCTAGCACTTCTTGTGGCATTAAATCTTCGGTCATACGTGTGGCTGCAGTAGGAGACAAAGCATTCACACGAATGTTATTTTTAGCGCCTTCCAAAACAAGTGTATTCATGAAACCCAGTACCGCCATCTTGGCTGCGCCGTAGTTTGACTGGCCAAAGTTGCCGTACATGCCACTTGATGATGTGGTCATCACGATACGTCCGTAATCCTGGTCACGCATGACTTGCCAAACCGCTTTGGTGCAATTAACCGATCCCATTACGTGTACGTCCATTACTAATTTAAAATCGCTCATTTCCATTTTGGCGAAAGTCTTGTCACGCAAGATGCCGGCGTTGTTAATTAAAATATCAACCCGCCCCCACTTGTCCATGGTCTGTTTAACCATGTCCTGTACTTCATCAAAGTTGGCCACGTTAGCACCGTGGGAAAAGGCTTCACCGCCGTTCTTTTTAATCAACGCAACCACTTCATCAGCGGCAGCAGATGACGCACCACTGCCGTCACGAGCGCCGCCTAAATCGTTAATCACCACTTTAGCGCCACGCTTAGCAAGTTCTAACGCGTGTGAACGACCTAAACCGTTGCCGGCACCAGTCACTATGGCCACTTGGCCTTCAAAATTTACAGACATAATAATCTCTTCTTAACTTAAGTTGATGAATCTATTTTTAAAACGTGTTTTCTTTTAATCACTCTTAACCATTTGCATGGTGAGCCATTGGGCTTTAAGGGCCGGTTTATCGCTGCCTTCAATTTCCACGACTACTTCGGTGGTTAACATAAATTGTCCGGGCTTCTTTTCTACCGCGCCAACCAAGGTGGCGGTAGCACGAATATTACTGTTCACTTTTACTGGGGCAATAAAGCGCACTTTATCAAACCCATAGTTAACGCCCATGTAAGCGCCATCTATGGTGGTGCCAAATGTTTCGGCAAAATAAGACAGCATGGACAGGCTTAAAAAACCGTGGGCAATGGTGGAGCCAAACGGTGTTTTAGCTGCCTGCTCTGGATTAGTGTGTATAAACTGCTGATCCAATGTGCAATCGGCAAACTGGTTTATTTGATCTTGCGTCACCCTAAACCAGTCGGTGGCTTTTGATGCGACACCGATTTGGCTGGGCAGATCTTCACGAGTTACCTGTGGCATGTAAATCCCCTTTTCCTGTAAAACAGATCATTGTCTTGTTCGATAAGTTTTTTTAGTCTGCCAATTTAGCAGTGTGAGTAGCCAGCTGAAGGTCGCTGTAAACCCATCCCTGGAAGCTTGCTTCGGCATCCATGCCTCAAACACCTTAAGCAGACTGCTCACACTGCCAAATTAAAATTTTTTGCTACTAACGCTTTTTACTTAAGGCGTTAGAAGCCCAAAAAATGGCGTTGGATGGTGGTGTCACAGTTTAAGGTCTTTGAAACATGGATGTTTCAAGGAAGCTCCCAAGGATGGGTTTACGCGCCCTCAAACTGTGCCACCGCTATTCGACGCTGGCAGATTTTTATAACTCAGTTAATACTTAAAACCACTCGGCCTGCATATCAAAACTGGTGCTGTCGATGCTGGCCACCAATTCTGCCCAATGGTAAATCTGTGGCAGTTCACTGCGATAGAAATACTGCATGGCCTGTAACTTGCCTTTATAAAATTCTTCATCTTCCTTGTGGGGCGCTTTTTCCAGGGCGCTGCTAGCAACGATTCCCTGCTTAAGCCACAACCAGGCAATCACGATATGACCAAACATATCCAGGTAACTTACCGAGTTAGAAAATACCAGATCCATGTCCTGAACTTGTGTCGCCTGCATTACAATGTCGGTTACCGTCTGCAATTTGTCCATGGAGCTGGCCAGGTTTTGTGCGTAACCCTGCAAGTCTTTTTGCTGTGAGGCAATTTCTATGGTGGCACCCATTTCTTTCATGATGGCCTTAAAACCCGCGAATTTTTTCATGGGAACTTTACGTCCCAACAGATCCAGCGATTGAATGCCGGTAGTCCCTTCGTGAATGGCGTTTAAACGGTTGTCGCGGTAAAACATTTCAACCGGATGTTCATTAATGTAGCCGTGACCACCCATCACTTGAATGGCTAATGAGTTGGCTTTAGGGCCGTACTCAGAGGGCCAGCTTTTAATAATAGGGGTTAAAAAATCAAGCAGGGTATGGGCATCTTTACGCTCTTGTTCGGTGGGCGCGGTGCGTTCATCGTCAGCTAACTGGCTGCCTAATAAACACAAGGCATAGGCGCCTTCGGCGTAGGCTTTTTGGGTTAACAGCATGCGACGCACGTCCGGGTGTTCGATGATGTTAACAGGTGTTGATAACGGATCCTTATTGGCCATTAAACGTCCCTGAGGGCGTTCCTTGGCATAATCCAAAGAGTACTGGTAACCGGTTAGTGCAGTGTATGCCGCACCGGTACCCACCATAATGCGTGCTTCGTTCATCATGTGGAACATGTAGGCAAGACCTTTATTTTCTTCACCTACCAGGTAGCCGATGGCTCCGTCTTGCTCACCAAAACTAAGCGCGCAAGAGGTGTGGCCACGACCACCCATCTTGTGAAATAAACCGGCTAAGGCCACTTCGTTGCGCTCACCTACGCTGCCGTCATCGTTCACTAAAAATTTGGGCACAATAAATAACGAGATGCCTTTTACGCCTTTTGGTGCGCCTTTAACTCGGGCCAATACCAAATGAATAATGTTTTCGTTTAAGTCGTGATCTCCGCCACTGATGAATATTTTATTACCTTTAATACGGTAATTACCCTGTTCATCCATAGTGGCGGTAGTGGTTAAATCGGCTAAACCGGAACCCGCTGATGACTCTGTCATGGCCATGGTGCCGGCGAAACGACCTTCACGCATGGGTTGTACAAATTTTTCAATTTGCGCTTGGGTGCCGTGGGCTTCGATGAGATTACAGTTGGCATGGGTGAGGGTAATGTAACCCGCTGTGGTGCTGGCCACCGCAGAAATATGCGCGGCGGTGGCACTGGCCACGATTAATGGCAGCTGCATGCCGCCGGCTTCATAATCGGTGGCCGGTGCCGCCAAACCCGCTTTGGTTATTGCTTCAAGGGCCGGCTTTATTTCTGGCAGCATGCTGATCTTGGTGCCATCAAAAGTAGGTTGTTCGTTATCCACTTTTTGACGAATGGGTAAAAAATATTTTTCCGCCACAGCCTTTGAGGTTTTAATAGCGGCGCTAAACGTTTCGCGACTGTGGTCCTGGTAACGAGGACGAGAAATTAAAGATTCGGCGTCAAATAATTCGTAAAGCATGAATTCAAGGTCACGCTCATTAAGGATTGGGGCAGCCATACATTCACCTGTTTTGATTAAATAAAGTCTTAAAAATTCTGTTGATATTTATTCTGTTCAAGATCGTGAGGCGCGACCATGACCTATTTGGTCAAGTCGTAAAAAAAGCTTTTTATTGGCCTTTTATAGTGCTTTCTGTCACTTGTGTGACAGGTATTGGGGTTACTTAAAACTTAAAATGTCTACCCATCTAAAACTGGTTTAAGCGTGATCGTGACGCACAATATTTTACGAAACTTAGACCCTGTCAGAATAATAAATTCCTAAGAGTAATGATTATGTCATCAACAAATGCTCAACCAATCAGTGTCAAAGCGCTCTCTTACGGACAAGTTCAGCTAGAAGAATTAAATCGCCAGGGTTTTTCAAGTCTGGTCTCCATGTTTGAAAAAGTATGTGCACAAAAACCTGATGTGGTGGCTTACTCCTGCATGGGTAAGGAACTCACCTTTGCTGAGATAGATAAGTTAAGCCGCAATGCTGCGGCCTACCTGGTGAATGAATGTAATCTTAAGCAAGGTGATCGCATCGCCATGCAATTGCCCAATGTTTTGCAATACCCGGTCATGGCCTGGGGGGCATTACGCGCAGGTTTAGTGATTGTTAATACCAATCCGTTATATACCCCCAGAGAAATGCTGCACCAGTTCAGCGATGCCGGGGTGAAGGCGCTGGTGGTATTGAATGACCTGTTGCCCAAGGCAGAAGCCATATTGCATCAAACCAGTATTGAAACCGTTATCGCCACCTCGGACCTGGATTTTCTAAACGTTCAGCCGCTGCCCAAATCTCGTTTTAAAAATGTGGTGGGTTTCATGGAAGTATTGGCCAAGGGTAAAAAACTGCCTTTACCTGAAATTAATATCACCATGGAAGACGTGGCCGTACTGCAATACACAGGGGGCACCACCGGAGTGGCCAAGGGCGCCGTACTGACCCAGGGCAATGTATTTGGTGGCCTGGCCGTGAGCCGTGATTTTTTCAAGGAAGTGATGGTGGAGCGCGAGGTGGTCATTGCGCCCATGCCGCTTTATCACGTATACGGTTTTACCATGAGTGTGGTATCGGTATTTTTATATGGCGGCATGTCGGTATTGATTCCTAACGCCCGTGACGCAGGGTCTTTAATTCAAGCCATGAAAGACTATACCGCCACCGGCTTGGCCGGGGTGAATACCCTGTTTCAGTCCATGATGGAACACCCTGAATTTGATGACATTAACTTCAGCCAGCTAACCGGCACCATCGCCGGCGGTACCGCCTTGATTAAAGAGGTGGCTGAAGAATGGAAGGCCCGTACCGGTTGTGACATTTATGAAGGTTATGGTTTAAGTGAAACCGCCGCGGCCTTCTCCTGCAATAAGGAAGGCGCACGTAAGCTGGGTACCGTGGGTAAATCGTTTGAAAACATGCAAGTGAAACTGATTAATGATCAGGGTCAAACGGTCAGCGGCGATGACCGTGGTGAATTATGTCTGCGTGGCCCGCAGGTGATGAAAGGTTACTGGAATCGCGCAGAGGCCACCCGTGAAGCCATCGACAGTGACGGCTGGTTTATGACCGGTGACGTGGCGATAATCGACGACGAAGGCTTCATCAAGATAGTGGATCGCATCAAGGATATGGTACTGGTATCTGGCTTTAACGTTTACCCCACCGAAATTGAGAATGTGGTATACAGTCATCCAGATGTGGTGGAATGTGCGGTGATTGGTGTGCCGGATGCCAAAACCGGTGAAGCGGTGAAGTTGTTTGTGAATTCAAGCAACCCGGATTTAACCAACGATGATTTGCGTGCTTTTTGCAAACAAGATTTAACCGGCTACAAGGTGCCAAAACACATCGAATTCATGACAGACCTGCCAAAATCACCTGTGGGTAAGATTTTGCGTCGCGAGCTGAGGGATTAAGCTCCTCTGGCTCATTCTTGGACAAACCGCAGAGTAACCCCTCGATTAGGCTCATTGACAGGCCTGCCTGTCAGAGGCCTTCTATCACCTTGCGGCCGGAGGGCCTTTTTGAGAGGCTTGAGGCCACTGGCTTCTCCTTATGCGCTGTTGCTAAGATGCTGATTTATATTAAGTTTATTGCTATACGGTGAGCGCTGGCGCAGTTTTACCGGGTAAGGGTCGCTCAGGTGACAGGTAGCGCTGGCCAGGCCTGTTACATTTAATTCTGACAAAAATAATAATTCGGCCCGCCTGTGGCATTTCATCGAGCCGGCAGACCAATATCAGAGGAATTCAGTATGAAGTTGAGTCAAAAACTGGGCTACGGCGTGGGACAGCTGTCTGATGGCGCCAAACAAGCCGCGTTCAGTACCTTCCTGTTTTTCTATTATAATCAGGTGCTGGGCTTGTCTGGCAGCCTAGCCGGTGCCGCTGCCCTGTTGGCGTTGCTGGCCGATGCTATCACCGACCCCATGATAGGTCAGATCTCTGATCGCTTCCGTTCCCGTTTTGGTCGTCGTCATCCGTTTATGCTGGCGGGTGTGGTGCCGTTTGCCATTGCCATGGTTGCTCTGTTTAGTCCCCCTAGTGATTTAAGCCAATATGAATTGTTTGGCTGGATGCTGGGCTGTGCGGTGGCGGTGCGTTTTGCCTTAACCCTGTTCTTTGTGCCTCACCTGTCTTTAGGGGCTGAGCTGGTGAAAGATTATCATGAGCGCACCTCGTTGATTGGCTACCGGGTTTTCTTTACCTATGCCGGTATTCTGGTGGTGAGTGTGGTGGGTTTTGCGGTGTTTTTCCCCTCTACCCCGGACTACCCCAACGGTTTATTAAATGCAGCCAGTTACCCGGGCTTTGGTATGTTTTGTGGTGTTTTAGGCGCGGCGGCCATGTTTATTACCGTGTTCTCAACCCGCTTTGCCATCCCTAACCTAACCCAGCCAGCACAAAATATTGAAAAGAAAAATCCCTTGTTGGCGGTGAAAGAAGTCTTTAGAACCTTAAAGATTGCTTCGTTTCGTAACCTCTTCACCGTTACTCTCATGTTCACCAGTCTCGTGGGCATGGTGGGCACACTGACTGTGTATGTGGCCACTTATGTATTTGAATTTACACCGGGTCATCTGGCAGGTTTAGCCAGCTCGTTTGTGGTGGGGTTATTGTTTGCCTCACTGGTGGCCCAAAAATTATCCCGTCGTTTCGACAAGCGATTTGCTTTGGGGGTGTGTGTGACCCTGGGCTCCCTTACGGCCTTCGCCCCTATTATTGGTTACCTGTTGGGCTTGTTTGAAGGGGTAGCCATTGCCCCCAAGTTTTCGTTTGTGTTCATTATGACCGGCTTGTCGCAAATCTTCTTCATCGCCTACACCATCTTACTGGATTCCATGCTCACCGATGTGATTGATGAAAACGAGATGTACACGGGTGTGCGTGAAGAGGGGTTATTTTTTGCGGCTCGTTCTTTTGCCACCAAGGCCAGCTTTGGTATTGGCAGCTTTGTGGCGGGTATTTCTTTGGACATCATTGAATTCCCCAAAAACGCCACGGTGGAAACCATTAACCCCGAGGTAGTAAGCAGTCTCGCCATGCTGGGGGGGCCCATCATGCTGCTGTTATTTATCTCTACGGTATTTATTTCCCGTCGTTATCCGCTTGATCAAAAGCGTCACAGTGAAATCCTGGCCGCCATAAAAGCCGGTGGTGTGGAACCTGTTGTAAGCGAACAAGCCAGTGACGCCAGCAGACAACCTGCCTAGTCTTTACTGGTTTAATAAATCTCCGGGTTAACCCCCGGAGATTTTTTTTGCTTAAAATAAATTTTTCCTCTTCTGCATGGTGAGTCACTTAGATTCCATCATTTTTAAATAAAATATTTTAATATGCGCCTAATTATTTTTAATAGAACCTTGTCAGTAGAGCCCCCATGAATATCAGTGAAGTAAACGAAGAATTAACCATGTACCGCGACATGGTATTACGCTTTCTTGAGCAGGAAGTGGCGCCGCATTACGAGCAGTGGGAAAAAGATCAGCTTATTCCCCGTGACTTTTGGTACACAATGGGTGAAGCCGGTTTGTTGTGTGTGGATATGGACGAAAAATACGGTGCCGCCGGAGCCTCGTTCGATGTTTGCCAAATGGTCACTGAAGAAATGGCGCGCTTGGGTTATCACGGCTTAAGCAATAGTCACGGCATGCACGGTAATATCATTGCGCCGTATTTGAATAACCTAGGCACACAATCGCAAAAAGATCATTGGATGCCTAAATTGGTGAGCGGTGAAGCCATTGGCGGTCTTGCCATGAGTGAGCCTGGTGCCGGCAGTGATGTAGCGGGCATGCGCACCTGGGCGGTACGCGACGGTGATGAATGGGTCATTAACGGCTCTAAGGTGTTTATTACCAATGGCATTCACGCAGGCTTAATGATTGTGTGTGCCAAAACCGACAACAGTGCCGGTGCTAAGGGTATATCGTTATTCTTGGTAGATACTGCGTTACCGGGTTATTCAGTTGGTAAGAAGATTGAAAAAATGGGCCAGCACACCAGCGATACCGCCGAATTGTTTTTTGAGGACCTACGTGTGCCCTTGGATGCTCTATTGGGAGAAGAGAACAAGGGTTTCATGCACATGATGCAAGAATTACCAAGGGAGCGTTTAGGGTGTGCGGTTCAGGCCGTAGGCCACGCGCAGGAGGCCATTGAAATTACCGCCGAATACGTGAAAGACCGTAAGGTCTTTGGCAAGCCATTAAGTCAAATGCAAAATACCCGGTTTAAGTTGGCGGAATTAAAGTCGCAGCTGGAATTGTGTCGTGCCTTGCTGGAAAAAAATATCGTGAAGGTAAAAGTGGGTGAAATGACGGTGGAAGATGCCGCCATTCTTAAACTCACCTCTACCGAAATGCAACTGAAGGTAGTGGATGAGTGTCTGCAGTTGTTTGGCGGTTACGGTTACACCGATGAATACGTGATCTCGCGTTTTTATCGTGATGCCCGCGTACAAACTATCTACGCTGGCACCTCAGAAATCATGAAGGAAGTGATTGCCCGCGGTGTAGTAGGGCGATAAGGCCGGGAAGCGACTAATAAGGCAGCAGCGGGTGTTTCAGGCTTGTATCCAAATAAATGCTCATATCCAACTCGGTATCCTCAGGGTACAGAGTGTTTATGGATAGCCTGGGTTCAGAAATAAACGAGGTGGGGCCCATGGCGCCTACTGTCTGGCTGACACTGAAAAAATTTTGCGGCTCGCCTTCCAGATCCATTTGCACTCTAAAGCTGGCTTGTGGTTCCAGGTTTGCGGCCCGTTTCTTCCAGTCTTTGGGGATGTGGCTTTGGGCCATGAGGTTGTTAATGACTTCGGAATAACCGTCGCCGCTGAGCAAGTCTTCTTGCTGCAGGGCCATCAAGATCATTGAAATGGTATTGAGTTTCACTTCCGAGAGGTCATCGGAGTCTTGGCCTTTAAACAGCAGCTCGAAATGGTTGGATGCTTGCGCCAGTTCTGCTTCGCTCATGGTTAAGCGGTGAAACGATACCCAACCCTTATTCACCATCAATAAACGCCCATATCGGTCCATAAGTGCTGCCGGGTACGGGTCCATGGCTTTAAGCGTTAACATCATGGCCTTGCGCAGCCATTTATATTCGCTGGAGTTAAAATCCACCGACTGTGCGGTGGGCTGATATCCGGCCCCAACCAACAAGTAACAGGAGTCCCTATCGCCCAGTTCCAGCACTTCGGCCAGCTTTAATACCATTAAACGACTGGGGTGCGCCTTGCCATTTTCCAGGCAGCTGATATGGCGGGTAGAAGACTCGGCACACAAGGCCAGGGTTTCCTGTGACAAATTGTGTACACCACGCCAAAACTTCAGCAGCGGGCCAAAACCCGTGGCGATTTCCATTTCCTTATCCGTCATGCAATACCTGTCTCTGAATGGATGCGGTGGATATTCATGTAATGGTGGCCGATTTTACCTATTCCTTGCGAAATTTCCACACAGGGGGGGGTAACACACTGTTGAAGGCCGTTTTAGTCTTCTTTTATGATGAATAGAGCACCTAGGGTAACGGCGCCCGCTGAAAGCAGAAAACATCGCGCCATAATTACATAATGTTACAAGAAGGGCGTCAGTTTAACGAATACCCTCTGCCAAAACACTCATTGTGCGGCGCTTTTTTGTGCTGCTTAACTTCTCTGTTAGTCCTTATTTAACAATCAATTTGCATATGTCACAGAGGTGACATGTATAAAAATGGCTAATTGTTAATTTAGAGTTATGCAAAATTGGTCATGGCAAAAAGCCAAGTTGGTTGTCCAGTTGCACAGTGCTAACAGTTTACAAACCACATGTTTGTAAACTGCGAAAATTAGTGATGAACGTTCAGACGGTTGTGACTAACACTTTGTATCGAAAATAAAAATAACAGAGGCGTTGATATGAAAACAAACACTATGGCAAAGGCGTTAGGCCGCAAAAATTATTTAGCGATGGCGATTCCATTGTTAATGGCGGCGCAAGCTCATTCCGTTCAGTTTGACCTGGGTCAAATTGAGGCGTCGGTGGATTCTCAGTTTTCATTGGGGTCAAGCTGGCGTACAGAAGATGCCAGCTCAACATTGGTGGATGCTATTGAGAGCACCGATGATGACGGTAACCGTAACTTTGAAAAAGGCGATGCTTTTTCGCAAATTTTTAAAGGTAGCCACGACCTACAATTTTCTTATCAAAACTTCGGCGCCTTTGTTCGTGGTAAGTACTGGTACGATTCTGCGTTAGCCAATAACTCCGTAAAACACGGGCACTCACCAACGGTTGACGTAAATGCAACTACCACATCCTTGGCGGATGTTGAATCGGGTGTGACGTATAACAACAATCAACAGCTGGATGATTCAAATTTTGATGATTTGTCCAAGGCCCAGGGCGTCACGCTTCTAGATGCGTTTGTTTATGGTGAATTTGAACTGGGTGAAATGCCATTAGACGTACGTTTGGGTAAGCAGGTTGTAAGCTGGGGTGAGAGTACGTTTATCATTGGCGGTATCAATAACATTAACCCTGCTGATTTATCTGCATTTCGTCGCCCGGGCGCCGAACTTAAAGAAGGTTTGTTGCCTGTGGGCATGGCATACGCCAACCTGGGGTTAACCGATAACCTAAGTTTAGAGGGCTTTTACCAATACGAATATCAAAATACCGTGGCCGATGCCTGTGGTACTTTCTTCTCCACCAGCGATATCTCTTCTCAAGGTTGTAATACGCTAACCGTGGCCGGTGGTTACTTGAGTATGGCACGTGACGATAGCTTCGCCGAGCTTACCAGCGACGACGGGCAGTTTGGTATTGCCATGCGTTATTTTGCCGACTCAATCGAAACCGAGTTTGGCTTTTATGCCATGACCACTCACAGTCGCCTTCCTATTTATAATATCAATACCGCCAATGACGGCGAGGCTTATGGCAATCTTGTAGCGGAAGTAACGGCAGGTCATGAGGCAAACCGTGGCGCTTATGAAGCCGGTGTAGCAGCATCCTTTTTGGCCACGGAATATGACTCTGTAAATGCACCTGGAGTTACCTATGCCATGATAGGTGTTGACGCAGACAACATAGCCGATGGAACCAGTGCTGGTGGTGCTGCACTTACCGCAGCTTATAACGCAACCGTACAGGGCACAATTGACGCTGCCATTGGCGCCGATGTAACTGCTAATCAAGTTGCCGCAATTGGTCTGGGTCGAGTGATCAACGCCAATTACTTCATGGAATACCCAGAAGATAACAAGATGCTGGGTGTGAGTTTTAGCACGAATATTGGCGGTTTTGCGGTATCGGGTGAAGTGAGCCATAAAATGGACTCTCCGGTTCAAATCAGCGGCCCCTTGTTAACCACTGTTGCCGTGGATCACGGTGTGGCACCTGGCGGCTCCAACGCTGCGAAAATAGCCACTTACGATGCCATATGGGGTGATGTGACAGGAGGCGATAAACTAGCAGGCTTCCGTACGTTTGATATTACCCAGGTACAAACCACCGTCATTAACCGCTTTAGTAATATTGCTGGCGCCAGTTCAGTGGCTGCGGTAATGGAAGTGGGCATGCAGTACGTGCATGACTTCGATGACACCATTAAATTTGGTCGAGCTTCTTTCTTCGGTATGCCAAATTTTGATGACACCGATGACGGTTTTGTATCGGAAAGTTCTTGGGGCTACCGTGCGCTGTTAAGTGCTACTTATAACAACGTTTTTGCCGGTGTGGATGTTATTCCAACGGCTACTTTCAAACACGATGTTAAGGGTACCTCAGCCGGTCCTGGTGGCCCGTTCCTGGAAGGCAATCAATCCTTAGGTTTAAGTGTTAAAGCTATCTACCTTTCTCGCTACAGTGCGGCACTTGCCTACACTCAGTATGAAGGTGGCGACTACTCTGTAGCCGGTGACCGTGACTTCGCTTCTGTAAGTGTTGACGTGCAGTTCTAATTTAGAAACCGAACTTTAAATTCTTAAAATAATAAATGTGCGTAGCACGCTGCGCACTTAGAGGTTTAAAATTATGAAAATACATACCCTTACCGCTTCTGCTTTACTATTGGCCATGGCCAGTGGTGGTGCCATAGCGAAAGTATCTAACCAGGAAGCAGCCAAATTAGGCGGTGAACTGACCATGATAGGCGCACAAGTGTCTGGCAACAAAAATGGTAGCATTCCTGGTTACACAGGCGGTTTAAAACAAGATAAAAGCGCCGATCAATTTGCCGATGTGTTTGCCAATGAAAAGCCCTTATTTACCATTACTGCCAAGAACCTTAGCGAGTACAGGAACAAGCTAACCGACGGCCAAATTGCGTTGTTTGAAAAGTACCCTGAAACGTATGTGATGCCGGTTTATAAAACCCACAGAACATCAGCTTACCCACAGCACGTTCAGGCCAAGGCTAAAAAGAACGCCACGTTAGCTGAGCTGGTATCCGGTGGTAACGGCTTGAGCAATTTTGATGAAACCATTCCGTTTGCCATTCCACAAAATGGTTTGGAAGTGATTTGGAATCACGTGAGCCGTTATCGTGGTGGTTCTATCGAACGTACTACTTCGCAGTTTTCGGTGAACTCAAACGGCAGTTATGTACCGGTGGTAATCAAGGGCACCCTGACCATTCCGCAATATCTTGCCGATGGTTACAATGCTAAGAAAGATGGCAACATCCTGTTTTATTACATGCAGGCCATTCAATCTCCTGCCCGTTTAACCGGTAATGTATTGCTGGTACATGAAACCATTGATCAAGTTGACCAGCCGCGTATGGCCTGGAGCTATAACGCAGGACAACGTCGTGTACGTCGTGCGCCACAGGTAGCGTATGACGCCCCGGCACAAGCTTCAGGTGGTTTGCGTACCTCTGATCAGATTGACATGTATAACGGCGCGCCAAATAAATACGACTGGAAGCTAATCGGTAAAAAAGAAGTGTATATCCCTTACAATTCTTACAAGCTAGCCGATCACAGTGCGAAATACAGCGACATATTAAATGTAGGTCACATTGACCAGTCTTACACTCGTTATGAATTGCACCGTGTGTGGCAGGTAGAAGCCACCCTTAAAGCCGACGAACGTCACGTATATGGTAAGCGTACCCTATATATAGATGAAGACAGCTGGCAGATTGCCATTGCCGATCACTATGATAATCGTGGCCTATTATGGCGCGCCTCAGAAGGTCATCCGCTACAGTTTGTTAACGCAAATACCCCTTGGTACGTTGCCAACATCAGCTACGACTTACAGTCAGGCAGCTATGCGGCCGAGTTACAAAATGAAGAAAAGAACCCGTACATTTTTGGTAAAAAAGTGAAACATAAAAACTTTACTGCTGCGGCTCTGCGTCGTTCAGGTAAACGCTAAGTTAGCTAAAAACTAAGCGATGGTCATGCATCGTTTAGTCAATTCGTTAATGTTGCCACTCATTACATGCACGTTTTATTACTCTCATGTGTCGTGTAGCCGGTAGTCTGTATGGACTACCGGTTTTTTTATGCCCCTCTTAAAACTCTTTTCCCGTGATTAATTTTGAATGCTTCATTGGCGAAACACTTGACTGACTACGCTGCGTCCTGCGACAAAAGCCAGTCAAGCGTATCGCCAATGAAGCTTGTGGAAATCAGGGGGGGCTGCTATTAAAAAATGTAGTAACCGGCTGATTAACCGCTAATCAGTGAGGAGTAGGGCCAACTATTTTTTCATTCTTGTTGAATCGTGCCACTAAAAAAGGTGTGTAACCAAAGTGACAAGTGTCGTATTTTAATTCTGCTAGCTTTAAGGTCCAATAAAAATAATGTTAACCGGAATGCTAAAATGCTCAAACTGGCAAAAAACCTTGTAAGCGGTGTTTTCTTAGCACCCTTGTTAACGTCACTTATATTAAGTGGTTGTGGCTCAGATGCCGAAACAACAGCCACTCAACAAGTAGATAAACTCATTAGTACCGAGCAAGGTTTAGTTGAGGGTGTCGTTGGGCAAGGATCAAATGTGTCCTTTAAGGGTATTCCCTATGGCTCGGCAGAACGCTTTAAAGCCCCCGAAAAAGCAACCAACCACAGTGATACATTGCTGGCCAATGAATTTGGCAGCGACTGCCCGCAAACATCCGACTTTTTTGCTGACAGTGTGAATGAAGATTGTTTATTTCTTAATGTATACACCCCAGACACCCAAGGGGATCTACCTGTGATGGTGTGGATTCACGGCGGGTCATTTGTGACGGGCTCAGGGGACAGTGGTTACGACACCTCGCGGTTACAAGCAAAAGGGGTGGTAGTGGTGACGGTAAATTATCGCTTAGGGGCACTAGGGTTTTTAGCCCACAGCGAGCTAAGTTCTGAAATGGGTTCAGGCTCAGGTAATTTTGGTTTAATGGATCAACAACTGGCCTTGCAATGGGTGCAGGATAATATTGAAAACTTTGGTGGTAACCCAGCAAACGTCACACTATTTGGTGAATCCGCCGGTGCCCACAGTGTGTTATCGCAGCTAGCGTCTCCGGGGGCTGAAAATTTGTTTCATAAGGCCATTATCCAAAGCGGGTCTTACCACCCAGACCAGCGTACTTTAGTGGCCGCCGAAGCATTAGGTGCTAACTTTAGCGATTCGCTGGGTTGTAATGTGCAAGGGGAGGTACTTGATTGCTTACGGGCTTTGACGGTAACACAAATTTTAGCGGCCCAGCCAACTACCTATATACCCAATAACCAAACCGATATTTTACCTGTGTCTATTCAGGATGCTATTAACAGCGGTGATTTTAATCAGGTGCCCGTCATTGAAGGCACTAATTTAAACGAAGGGCGCTTATTTGTAGCCGCTGCCTATCCATTTACCGCGTTGGGCAATGAAGAGGATTACCGAGCGGATGTGGCGACAACATTAAGTGGTTCTGCTTTTTTAGATGCCGATACAATCGCCACCGACTATTTGGAAAAATACACTGACAGCCCCCATAAATACAGTTTTGCGTTGGCGGCCATTCAAACCGATGCGGGCTGGGCCTGTGAAGCGTTAACGCAAACCGCTGCTTTGGATCAGTATGTAGATGTATACAGCTACCACTTCACCGATGTGAATGCACCGGCCTTATTTCCAGCCAGTTTTCCTTTAGGGGCCACCCATGCATTTGAAATACAATATGTTATGGGGTCGGAGCAAGACATGTTGAATAGAGGGGCGGGGGCTGCGCAAATTAACTTGTCTAATGCCATGTTGGCCTATTGGGCAAGCTTTGCTAAAACCGGCAATCCAAATCCAGCGCCGGGCAACCTTATACAATGGCCAGCGTTGGATACCGGTCATATGCTGGAATTAAATGAGACTATTTCCAGTAAAGCGTTAAGTGAATTTGATACGACCCATCAATGCAGTGCTTACTGGGCAAACCCGCCCTTGTCTAGCTAAAGGGCAGGAGGTTCTTAGCTGTAAATCTGCGGTTACTATTTATTAATAGGCAGCGACATGTTTGATTTTTAAAACGAAGAGAGCACACCGTTTGTATTTAGCAAAAAAGTGAAGCATAAAAACTTCACATTGGTTTCTAGAATCGCGCCTGAAACCCCAATCCCAAGGTGCGTGGTTCATTCAACGCTGTTAGAGCCAAACCCAAGCCGTTCACTGATGCGCCTGTTTCAAATTTTTCATGTGTCGTGTAGCCGGCCACCCTTGGGGGTTGCCGGTCTTTTTGTAAATGCCCCCTGATTAACTATCCTGTAATCATTGCCATGAGGCGAGTATCACGTTTCCCCATGGGGTCTGTGTCACCAATGGCTGTTAAGCCCTAATGCTAAATCCTGACCAAATAGGCAAAATTCTTAGGAGCCAGCATGAGTTTGTGTGAAAATACCGCAACTTTACCCTAGTTCTCGCAATTTATAGTGGATGCCCCCCATGTCAGTATATGAAATCAAACACCCATTGGTGCAACACAAGATCAGCCTAATGCGCCGCGAAAACATGAGCACCCGGGGTTTTCGCCAGTTGGCGGCCGAGGTGGGTTGTCTGCTGACCTATGAAGCCACTAAAGATTTGCAGCTGGAAGATTACCAACTACAAGGCTGGGAAGGGGAAATCACCGGCCAGCGCATTCAGGGCAAAAAAGCCACAGTAGTGCCTATCTTGCGTGCTGGCATTGGTATGCTGGACGGGGTATTAGAGTTAATGCCCAGCGCCAAGATCAGTGTGGTGGGCCTGTACCGTGACGAAGAAACCCTGGAGCCCATCACCTATTTTGAAAAGCTTACCAGCGACATCGATCAGCGAATGGCACTGATCATTGATCCCATGCTGGCCACCGGCGGCTCCTTGAATGCCACCATCGACCTGCTAAAAAAAGCGGGCTGTAAAGACATTCGTGCTCTGATATTGGTGGCCGCCCCAGAGGGTATCGCCAAGGTAGAGGCCGCCCACCCGGATGTGGATATTTACACCGCATCGGTAGACAGCCACCTTAATGACCAGGGTTACATCATTCCTGGCCTGGGTGATGCCGGCGACAAGATTTTTGGTACTAAGTAAACTTTATAAAAATAATAAACGACCTAAAAGAGTAAAAAATATGACAGATACAACCCAACAAAATAGCTGGCGCACCGTGCTGGCAGGCCTTCAGATGCTGTTTGTAGCATTTGGCGCCCTGGTATTAATGCCGTTAATTACAGGTCTTGATCCCAGCGTGGCCTTGTTTACAGCCGGTATTGGTACGCTAATCTTTCAATTTGTGACTAAACGTCAGGTGCCTATATTTTTAGCGTCGTCGTTTGTGTTTATCGCCCCCATCAGTTATTCGGTGCAAACCTGGGGCATGGCCGCGACCATGGGCTCTTTGTTTGTGGCGGGTCTGATGTATGTTTTGCTGGCGGCTATTGTGGCGGTACGTGGTGCCGGATTTTTACATCGCTTAATGCCACCTGTGGTAACCGGCCCTATCATCATGGTGATTGGTTTAAGCTTGGCCCCCATCGCCGTGAACATGGCCATGGG
>MAAB01001505.1_pt1 | contig 19903 bp, 12 predicted proteins | sample 1115991 | NCBI WGS metagenome assembly MAAB01 (sample SAMN04961124, study PRJNA320927) | seawater metagenome | isolation source: sample BD02T18 sea water enriched with oil for 18 days | place: USA:Gulf of Mexico | collected 2013-07-27
GGACAAAACATGTTGCTGATAGTGAACATGCACACCGGGTTCAAATTTAAGGCTAGGAATAGACGCGGCGTATACATCAATCAAACCCATGCCGGGGTGTTCGGTATAAATATGGCCGCCACATTTTGTACACCATTTTCGAGTGCTGTTGGCGGTTTTATTAAAGCTGTCTATCTTATCGACGCCCTCACTTATGGTGATGGCCAAGGGGTCCCACAAGGTAAACGCATTCACCGGCCCCGCCGACCAACTTCGGCAAGATTCACAATGACAATAGCCCATGCCCTTGGGCGTGCCGCTCACGGTAAATTGCACGGCGCCACAAAAACAATGACCCTGATAACTTATTTTTTCGCTCATATTGACTCCTAAATAGCTAGCGGATCAATTCACTATTTTTTATTCAATCAAAGGGTATCTAACAGTTTCATAAAGTCTTCATTGGCCAAATTCCCCTGGGGGTCGTAGGCGTATTGCGCTTTAATGCGTTGCAGTCGAAAAATATGAATAGGGGGCATATTTTTCACTTCCATGTGACCTATATCATCAAACTCAAAATACGCCTGACAAAGATGATAGGTAATCTCGGATACATGTATTTCACCGGCGTCGGTGCACTCCAGAATACGCGCCGCGGTATTCACGCTATCGCCCCACAGGTCGTAACTGAATTTCTGACTGCCCACCACCCCGGCGATGACACTACCACTATGGATGGCAATACCGGCCTCTAAGTTTACTTTTTCGCCCACTTGAACTTGCGAATTCCGCTCTGCTTTTTCCATAAATTTTAAAATGCTCAAGGCACTCAGGCAGCTCTTCATGGCATGACTACGATCTATGTTAGGAATGCCGGCCGCCGCCATAAATTGATTGCCATTGGTTTTAATTTTTTCGATGGAAAAAGCCCGGGTAAGATCATCTAGGATATTAAAAAACTGATCTAGGCGTCGCAACATGATGGCAGGCTGGCGCTGTAGTGCGAACTCACTGTTGATTAACTTAGCAAACACCACAGAGGCCGATTCAAAATAATGAGGTTCAACCGATCCATGCTGCTTTAATTCGCGCATGATCTTTTTCGGCAGTATATTTAAAATCAACGCTTGGGTTTTCTCGGTGGCTAGGGCTTGTTTTTCATTGAGCTGATTGAGAGTCTTGAGGTTTTTATTCAGCTCAATTTGAGCCAATACCAATTTTGCTAGGCGATCCAAATAGGATAGTTTTAGCGCACTCATAGTACTGGGTTTTTGATCCATGACACACAAGGTACCCAAGGCATAACCATCCTGGTTGATGATGGGAATGCCACAATAAAAACGTATATAGGGCTCCCCCAGTACCTGAGGATGATCCTTATAAATATCATGCAACAGAGTGTCTTCAATCACCACAGTGTCGGTTTGCTCTATGGTGCGTGTGCAAAACGATAATTCACGGGGGCCCTCTCGGTACTCTTGAGGGATGTGAAACGACGACTTTAACCATTGCCTCTCTTTGTCGATGAAACTAATAAAGGCAAAGTGACAATCACACAGCTGGCTGGCAAGTTCCGTTATGTTGTCGTAGGCCTCCTCCCGTTGACTGTCTAGTATTTTATATTCATAGAGCGCATTGAGCCGTTGACTCTCATAATTAGGCGTCTGCATATTCATACAAGCCCCCCTGCTTTTAATTCTCCCTGTTTGGCCAGATAACTAATTTTTTGTGGACTAATTTCCGGCTTAAGCTGCAACAAACGGTAAATTTTTAGATTGGGCGTTTGGCTCAGACAAAGCTCCGGCATGGCCGCCACCTCAAAGTAGGGCTGAATGAGTTCCAGGGTTTGTGACGAAATCAGTATGCCGTTGTCCGGGGCCAGACTTTGCAGTTGTTCACTGATGTCGCGGCAATCCCCCCACACATCATAAGCAAATTTATGACTGCCCACGATGCCGCTATAACTTGCGCTGCTGTGGATACCCACCCTAATATCCCAATTATTTTGTTGCTGACAGTATTCGATGCACTGCAAGGCCAACAGACATTTAAGTACCCCGTGATCCGGTTGATGCTCCGGAATCCCGCAGGCGCTCAAATAAGCATCCCCGATGGTTTTTATGCGTACTGCATTTAAGTCTTCTGCCAAGTGATCAAAATGGGCAAAGTGACGATTAAGGCCAGCAATTAACTCGGCCGGCGATTGATTTTTAGTTAGGCTAGAAAAGTTAACAAAATCGCTAAACATCACCGAAGTGCTGTCATGAAACTTGGGGGCTACTGTGCCCTGCTCTTCCAGTTCCCGCGCAATGCTGGCGGGCATCATGGAATACAGTAATTGGTCATACTCATGTTTTTCTTTTTGATAGCTATCTTTAGCGGTTTGAATATGGCTGATGCTTTTATGTAACTCCAGCAAACACATGACCTGGTGGGCCAGTTTGCGTAATTGTTCCTGCTTACCCAGGTCCAGCTCTTTCACATTGAAGTCCAGCACACACAGGGTACCCAGGGCATAACCTTGCGGATTAATGAGCGGTGCCCCGCAATAGAAACGAAAGTGAGGCTCCCCGGTGACATATTGATTGCTGCCCAGTATCTCGTGTTGGGTCAGATCCGGTATTTGCGTGATGGAGGTCTTGCAAATAGATACATTACAAAATGCCACCTCCCTCGGTACCTCACAAAAATCGTCTGGCATGGCATAGGTGGATTTCATCCACTGCCGATCTTTGTCTATGAAGCTCACGTACCCTATGACGCAACCGCAAACTTCGGCCGCCATCTGAGATATTGCGTCATACAAATTTTCTTTGGGTGTGTCTAAAATCTCATATTCATACAAGGCCTGTAATCGGGAAGACTCATTTTCAGGAATGGGATACGCAGGCATAAATATGTCCTCAAACTAGCCGAATATACATTGCACTACTGGCTTCATGGCAGTGATCAAAACGCTCTCCTGCTATGATCCAAATATTTTTAAATTCAGGTGCTTGGCCCCAAAGTCTCAGGCCAAGCGGTTGTTCAGACGCTAATAGAAGATTACTTCCTATCAGCAACCGGAATCATAATGTGCGCGTAGGGGGTGTCCTTCCACATGACATAGGGGCCGCCTTTATGAGGGTCATCTGTGATGCCTTTTAACATTGCCTTGGGCAAGATAACCATCAAGTGAGGCCCTTCCTTAATGAAGTCTTTAGCGTTCTTGGGGTCGGGATGATAGGGGTCGGAGTTACTTACACCGCCGTCTCCTTGCAGCATATAGGACACACCCACCTTAGTGGCAGTATAAGGGGCCTTTTTTCCCACTGCGCCCATCATCTCCATCCAAGTGGCATCGTTACACATGGCTGCCATATCATCTGGCATGGCTTCGGGCATGCAGGTCCAGCCATTAGTGCCCTCCACCAATACCTTGCCGCGGTACATGATAGTGGCATCAGCACTGACCATAGAAGGGGCAGCCGCACGGGCCTGATCGATTAACGTTTGCTGGTCTTGCGTACAGGCTATCTGGCTTAAACACAGCAACACGGTACAAAGGGAATAGAGATTAATTGGTAAACGAGAGCTCATAACTTCCACCGTTTCATTTTTTTTGGGGTGTTCAAAGTGTAGACAATTTAAGCCATAGTTCAATGAGGGAGTGGATTAAAGAGCTGGAGCCAAACATAGTATCGGGCTCGGCTTATTGGCAGGTGCTTCGAGTGGTGTAGCACGTTATGACAGGTTATTACTCTAACTGCCGGGTATACACCACATAAATTTCAGAGGTACTGTCAGTATCGGTGCCGCCGCCAGCACTGAAAAATGACGACAAAGATAAACGATCACTTTGACTCACTAAAAATTCCACGTCGAAGCCGGCGAATAATTCCAGCGGAATAAGGTTCAGAAAAAAGTCGCTGTCGGCACAGCCGTCAAAACAATCTTGCCCGTATAAAACATCTTCCCATTCGCTGTTTTCCCAAAAACTTAATTCCACACTTACAAAGGAGCTGGCCCCTACAAAAGGAATAATCTTCACCGCATCGTTAAGCGTAAACACAGGTTGAATGGTCACCATAGGGCGGTACACAATACCGTAACTGTCTACATCAAAATCCGAAATATAGCGATTAGATTCATTAGGGATAGACTGGGAGTCTATGCGTGTATTACCCGACATTTGAAACGTCGCCCACATTTGGGTGATAGAATAATCCACCACATAAGAACCGGTCTGAGTGAGTCGCTTAGTGGTGGTATGGCGGTTGCCAAAATACAGTCCAGTGCGTTCATAATGATTGTTAAAAGTGACGCCGTCGCGGCTAAAACTATTGTTGTCTTGAGTGCCTTTTATAGTGCCGCCTATCCAGGCTTTCTCAATGGAGGCTTTTTTTCGCAGGCGACCCTCGTAAACATATACTAAACCGTTTGAGGTAAATTTATTGTCCTCTGTGGTCCAACGCGCATCTTCGTCGTTACCAAGTGTAAATTCAGGGGTTAACTTTCCAGGCAAGAGCACATCAAATTTTAAATAGCCCACCCCGCTATAATCAACATCTATAGAGCTGGTATACACATTCACCGGTGGCGTGGCCGGAATGAGGCCACTGGTACCGCCTAGGCTACCGGCCCATAACGGGCTGGCCATCATCATCCAGAAAAACATCGTCAAACAGTGTTTATTCATGACACCTCTCTTGTGCTTCATAATTCATTACACAAAGTTTAGACGAACACTGCGTGCCACTTTAACCGTAAAACGTCTTACTATAACGATTTCGTAATAAGTAATATCATTCTTACAACCATTCGTTTATCACGGCATTTTTCTAGGGTTCGCTGCCATACTTAATACCATAGGAGTAATAGAAGCGCGCTATTGTGAATAATTTGCATACATGCATTTTTTGCATCAAACATATTTTTACCGCCATAACATGGGGGATCACTTTTATAGCATTAAGCGGCTGTAGCTCTAGTGACAGTGACGCACCGCCCAATACCGCTCCCACCGCCTATGCGGGTTTGCCGCAAATTGCCGACACCGGCCAAGCGGTTAATTTGGATGGCCGTGACAGCTTTGACAACGAAAACGATACGCTTAGTTATTTATGGGTACTCACATCCCTGCCCAGTACTAGCCAAGCCACGTTAAATGACGATACTTCGCCCACGCCCACCTTTATTGCCGACGTGAGTGGTGTATATCTGTTAACGCTGGTGGTGAACGACGGCACCGTCAACAGTGAAGAGAGCACGATGACCGTGACCAGTAAAATCCCTGGCACCAATACCATACCGCTGGCCGATGCTGGCGATTCCCGTTTCATTAAAACGGGTAATGAGTTTACCTTAAATGGCGATGGTAGTTCTGACGCCGATGGCGACCCCTTAACCTACACTTGGCTCATGACGGCCAAACCTTTGTTAAGTACAGCCAACCTAACTGACGGCGATACCATAACACCTTCTTTTGTACCGGATTTAGACGGCATCTATAGCATTGAGCTAGTAGTAAGTGACGGATTTGATAGAAGCGTGCCTAACGTTATTACCTTAACCGCCATAGAAAATAATATTCCAGTGGCGGATGCTGGGCCCGATCAAACCGAGCGAGTTGAACGCTTAGTAACCCTAGACGGCAGCGACAGTTTTGATTTAGATGGCGACCCAATTACTTACCTGTGGAGTTTCACCGCAGTCCCCACTGGCACTACTGAGCCCGAGATCACGGCAGCCACTACCGTTAATCCTACGTTTACGCCCACAGATGTGGGGACTTATCGAGTCACACTGGTGGTAAATGATGGTGAAGCAGACAGTGAAATAGCCATAGTGTCGGTCATTAGTATCGTCAATACGGCCCCCATTGCCGATGCCGGCATTGACCAAGCGGTTATGACCGAAGTACTGGTAAATTTAGATGGCAGTAATAGCTCAGATATCAATAACGATGTTCTCACCTACTTGTGGAGTGTTTCTTCGCGACCAGCTGGCAGTGCGTCCACGCTTACTGGCGCTGCCACGGCCACGCCATCCTTTACGCCCGATGCCAACGGTGAGTACGTGTTTTCGTTACTCGTTAACGATGGTTTACTTTACAGTGACCCCGACACCGTAACCATTACAAGTACAGGCTTAATCAGCTATGCGGTGGTGGATACCAATCAAAGCACTTGCTACAACTCAAGTACGGGGAGTACCAGTGGCTGCAGTGGCGTGGGACACGATGCTGACTATGCTGGATTCCAGCCCAGCTATACACTCACTAACGCAGGACTTACCGTCACCGACAACATCACTGACCTAGTGTGGCAACAAAGCAGCGACACAAACACCGACGGTAATATTGACTACAACGATAAATTCAGTCAAAGCGATGCGCTGAGCTATTGTAATAGTTTAACGCTAGCCAGTCGCAATGACTGGCGCCTGCCCAGTGTGAAAGAACTTTATTCGCTGATGCTGTTTAGTGGCCGTGATGCCAGTAGTTACTTGGGTACCAATACCGCAACGCTCACGCCATTCATTAATAATAGTTTTGACTGGGCCTTTGGGGACCTTACCACGGCCCAAGGCATGGCCGCTAATGACAGAATCATCGACGCTCAGTACGCCACCAGTACCTTAAATGTGGCGCAAACCATGGTGAGTGATGACTCTACCTTTGGAGTGAATTTTGTCGATGGCCGTATTAAGGCGTATCCCATTGCAACTAAGTTATTTTATGTGCGCTGCGTGGCCGGCAATGTGAATTATGGCGTGAATGATTTTAACGACAACGGCGACCAAACCATCAGCGACGCGGCCACCGGTTTAATGTGGCAAAAAACTGATAACGAACCGGCCAATTGGGATCAGGCCGTTAGTGAATGTGAAAGCGCCAGCACCGCTTCTCAAAACGATTGGCGACTGCCCAATATAAAAGAACTGCACAGCATTGTGAATTATTCACGCTCACCCGATACCACCAACAGTGCCGCCATAGATGCACTATTTACGACTAGCAGTTTTTTAAATGAAGAAAGCATTACCGATTTTGCTTATTACTGGGCCTCTACCACCCATGTGGATAACGACGGCGACGGTACCAATGCCACCTATATTTCTTTTGGGCGCGCACTGGGTTATATCAATCCAAACATATTAGATGCGCACGGTGCAGGGGCACAACGCAGTAATGATAAGTTAGATGTGATCAACGAAGTGGGCGCGGCTTCAGTAAATTATCTGATGTATTCAGGTTATGTTTGCTTAGCTTACTTTTGGGCAAAAGCCGCATTAGTCGCGACAACTAATCAACAAGTACAAGGTGCAGATCACGATTATTATCAATCTAAAATTGAAACTGCGCGTTTTTATTATGATCATATTTTGCCCAGAACGAAGACTTGTGCCGCAGTTATTAGTTCGGGTGCTAATAGTATGATGACTATTACAGAAGAGCAGCTGAAAGTCTGGTAGTTAAGGTGATTTTTTTAACTATCAATATATTTGTTTGATGCAAGCAAGTTGTTTTTTTCGGAGAAAATACGATGAGTGAATACACGTTTAAGCGAATAACGGTGAGTAAACAGGGTAAAGCACTGATCGTCACCCTAGACACAGGCTATAAGGCCAATGCATTTTCATTAGATTTAATGAATGAGTTGACTGAATTAGCTTTGATGGTGGCTGATGATCTTGATATCTCGGCGGTTATTCTTGCAGGGCAGCCGCAAGTATTTACGGGTGGGATGAACTTATCTGACGTCGTCGTTACCGACCCGTTACAACTTGATCTTCGTACACTCAGGCAAGGCGCCAAGATGGGCGCGAAAATGTGCCGTGCATGGGAAGACATTGAAGCGATAACTATTGCCGCGATTGAAGGCCCATGCGTTGGTGCGGGTGTGGCGTTGTCATTAGCGCTTGATTTTAGAGTGTGCGCTGACAACTGCCTATTGTTTGTACCAGAAATAGAGCGTGGCATGAACATGAGCTGGCAAAGTGTGCCACGTAGCGTCAACTTGATTGGCCCAGCAAAAACCAAACAAATGTTTATTTTAGGTGAGAAGCTGTCTGGCCAAAAAGCACTAGCGTGGGGTTGGGCAGATTACCTCGCTCAGCCGGGCGAAGCATTAGCGATGGCAAAAGATATTAGTGAGCGCTTAGCTCAAGTGCCACCCATCGCACAGCGGATGTGTAAGCAAGCGATTAATACCGCCGCGAATGCACTCAATCATGCGGTGAGCTTTATGGATGCAGATCAATTTGTGCTTGCTCAGCACAGCCAAGACTACAAAGAGGGTATTGCTTCTTTTCTTGAGAAAAGATCAGCTAAATACACAGGTAATTAATACACGCTAATAAGATAGTTATTGCTCACTAAGACAAGAATAGCGCTAAAGTATACATTGAACTTTATTTGTTTGTTGCAAACAAGTTTGGTGGTTTTGATTAAAATGAGGTTTCACATGCTACTGACACAAATAATTGAACGAAATGCACAAATATACGGCCAACAATCAGCCCTGAACCATAATGGCAAGGTGCAAACATGGGGGCAATTACGAGACAGAATTTCAAGAATGGCATCGGCTTTATCCACACAGGGAGTAAGGTCTGGCGACAAAGTTGCTTTACTCGCGTTGAATTCGGATCACTATATCGAATCCTTTTTTGCGGTGCTGTGGCTTGGCGGTGTTATTGTGCCATTGAATACTCGTTGGTCGGAAACTGAAAATAAATATGCCGTTGATGATGCTCAGGTTAGCCATTTAATTGTTGATGCTACTTTTGCCGCCATTGCGAAAAGCCTACAAGCAAAATGTAATTCATTGGTAACCGTGGTTGGCATTGGCAGCATTGATTTTCTCGATGGGCAGCAGCAAAGCCTCTTTTTAGAAGCGGTGATAGATGCGGCTGAGTCCATAGTACCAGTTGATGTTGATGACTCGGTGCTTGCCGGTGTGTTTTACACAGGCGGTACCACGGGTTTTCCTAAGGGGGTTATGCTCTCGAATATTAACTTGTGGAGTAGCGCTGTTGCTACGGTGCAAGGCTATAACTTAAACGCGCAGCCGGTTAATTTTTTACATGCACTTCCGTTATTTCATATTGCCGGTGTTGCAGGATTCTTAGCTTGTTCGCTCATAGGTGCCCAGCAGTATTTCTCACCTACGTTTGAACCTACCAAAGTCATTGATGTGATGGAGCAGGGCGATGTTTCTCATGTAATGCTAGTGCCTACCATGATTGCGATGTTGTTAACCGAACAAGGATTTAATAGCCAAAAACTAAGTTCGTTAAAGCAGATCATTTATGGTGCGTCACCGATCCTTGAAAGTACCTTAAACACCGTAATGCAGCGCTTACCTGAGGTTGAATTCTATCAAGGGTATGGACAAACCGAGGTTTCGCCTGCGATTTCCATTTTAGGTCCGAAAGAGCACAACGCCCTTGGGCGTGAAAAGCTTCGCTCAGCTGGCCAAGCTTGTGTGTGTGTACAAATTTCAATCCGCTCATATAACGGCACCGCATTAGCTGCAGGTGAAGTCGGTGAAGTCGCGATTAAGGGCCCTAACGTAATGATGGGCTACCTCAACAAAGCTGAAGAAACAAAAGAAGTTTTGAGTGATGGCTGGTTACTTACCGGCGATATTGGCTATCTCGATGCTGATGGCTATTTGTTCTTACTCGATCGAGCAAAAGACATGATTGTTACTGGTGCTGAAAATGTTTTTTCAGCGGAAGTTGAAAATGTTATTAGCACCTACCCAGGCGTTGACAGTGTAGCGGTTATTGGTATTCCTTCAGAAGAATGGGGTGAGTCTGTACACGCCATTATCGTCACGCAAGAGGATCTAGAAGAGAGTGACATTATCGCACATTGCCGAAGCCAAATTGCAGGTTATAAATGCCCTAAAAGCATTGAATTTAAGAAAAATCTACTGCCAATGTCACCGGCAGGGAAAATTCTTAAAGTTGAGCTGAGAAAGCCATATTGGCAAGAAGAAACCAGGAGTGTTGGTTAAGTCACAAAACTATAATTAAAATAAAGGGAACAAAATGAAATTAAATAATATTCAGTTAAGCGCAATATTAATTACCCTATCTACTGTTATAACATCCTGTTCATTAGATGACGATGGCAAAGAAAAAGAAATAATAAGCCCTGAACCTCGATATGAAGCTAGCATTGCTAGAACACAGTTTAATGTTGCACATATTGAAGCAAGTGATTTTGGCAGTTTGGGCTTTGGACAAGGTTATGCTGGTGCCCAAGATGGTCTTTGCATTCTGGCTGATCAAATCATAAAAATAAAAAGCGAGCGGGCTAAGTATCACGGCGCAGGTGATCTAAATGTTCATATTGCCAGTGATATAGCCTACAAAGCCTTGAAAATTATAGAGCGTGCCACGGTGCAGTTTGAAAATTTGAGTGCTAACAGTCAGGAGTTGGTGAAAGGTTATAGCGCTGGTTACAATAAGTTTATTCAAACAACAGCAGCAGATCAATTACCAGCAGCATGCGCTGGCGAAAAATGGGTAAAAGAGATAAGCCATATTGACCTCTTTGCCTATCATATTGATATAGCCTCAGCCCTTGGTGCTAAAAACTTTGTTGCTTTAATTGCTGGTGCCATGCCACCGAGCACCTCTTCACAACAAGGAATATTTCCCCCCGCAAGTGCATTGCCAGATTTTAGAAATCTTAACCTCGGCAGTAATGGATTAGCGTTAGGAAAAGATAAGACCGAAAGCGGCAAAGGTCTACTACTAGCGAACCCACATCTGCCATGGTTTGGAGAGTTTACTTATACCGAGCAACATTTGACCATACCTGGAGAACTCGACATCGCTGGCAGTCAAGTGCTTGGCGTACCTATGCTAGGCATTGGCTTCGGCGAGTTTGGCGCGCAAACCGTCACGGTGTCAACAGCGATTCAATATACTGCTTATCGACTTACCTTGTCTCCAAGTAGCCCAACAAAATATCTTTACGATGGTGAAGTGCGCGATATGACTGTTAGTGATATTAGCATTGATGTCTTGCAAGACGATGGTAGCCTTGCGCTTTTTGAGCATAAGATTTATGAGTCTCACTATGGACCAATGATAGCAATGCCTGTTGTTGGAGAGTGGACAACTGCTTCTGCGATGACCATTCGATTTCCAAGTAATGCTAGTAGCCCGTTAGATTCTTATATGCAAACGATGATAGCCAAGAGTAACGAAGAATTAAAATCTATTTTGAAAGAGGTTGGTGGCTCTCCGTTTCTAAATTACATTCGTGTATCGCCAGAGGGTGAGGTCTTTTTCATCGACGCTGCTCCTGTGCCAAACTTGAGCGCTGATGCAATCGCGAAGTTTTTTGGTCAGCTCAAAGATGATCCTGTTGCTGCTTATTTATTTTCAGCCAATGGCATGGTTTTACTCAATGGCAGTGACTCTACCTTTGAATGGGTTGACGATCCACGCGCCAATCAACCGGGTACAGTGCCTTTTGATTTAGCACCGAAGTATGAAGGCTCGGACTACGCGCTCCATACCAACGACAGCCCTTGGCTTATCAACGCAAACAATCCCAATAATGCCTTTTCGCCATTATATGGTGCGACGCAGCAAGCACGGCAGCCACGAAATCGGTGGGGACATTCCATGGTTGATAAGTTGGCTGGCGAAGATGGACTATTTAACAATCTTGAGTTGGTAGCACTTCAATTTAGTAATCAAGGCCAGGTGGCAGCATTAATAAAAGATGATTTAGCCGCCCATTGTTTACTCGATCCTACTTTTACTTTAGATAGCGAAGTTATCGACTTGCTGCAAGCTTGTACAGTATTGGCTAATTGGGATGGTACTTATAATTTAGATAGTGTCGGTGCGCCGATATTTAGGGAATTTATAAGCGGCTATTCCGCCAGCCAAGTCTCCAATGGAGATGGGTTATTCGCTGTAGCATTTGATCCGCTCGACCCGATAAACACCCCAAATACCTTACTAATCGCCACAGGATCAAGATCTGAAGATTCGCACTTGCGCAACTTGGCCATTGCGGTTAAGCACCTAAACGCGATCAATATCCCATTGAATGCCCCTCTTTCGTCATGGCAATTTACCGATAGAACCGGACAGAAATTCGCTGTTCACGGCGGTAACAGCACTCACGATGGTGTATGGAACATGGCTTCTTACAGCCCACTGTTAAATACTTCTTTAGTTCAGCCCAACGAAGTTTATGACTTTAGTAACCCAGCAACCGGATTAAAAAACAATGGCTATATCGCTAATATGGGCTCTAGTTACATTATGACGGTGAGCTATGACGAGGGCGTACCTGTAGGAAAGTCATTGTTATTTTATGGTCAATCACGGGATCCCAACTCAACGCACTTTAGCGACCAAATGGAGTTGTATGCTAACAAGCAATTAAAGCCTGTTCATTTTAATAGTACTGATGTTGAGGCTAACACTGTCGAAAAAATTCGGGTAACTGATCTTGACTAACTCTTTTTAATTGAACACCTAAATAATGAAAATAAAAAAACAATATAAGAACTGAGGAAAGTATAAAAATGAAAACATTTATCTGCAATAAGTTAAGCAAATCAATATGGTCAGCACTAATCACATCAGCAATTGGTGTATCAGCAACACCTACTTTTGCACAAGAGCAAGTTGCTGCTAGTGACGTTGGCAACAAAGGCGCAGCTGGAACGGTTGAAAAAATTCAAGTAACGGGTAGTTATATTCGTCGCAGTGAACAAATGGAGTCTCCTTCACCGTTAGCCGTGGTCAGTGCCGAGGATATGGCTGCAACTGGTGCTAAAAGCATTGCCGATGTTACGCAAACGTTAACCATAAATACTGGTGCACAAAATAACCCTGATGGCTTTACCCAAAACTTCACTACAGGCACAACCAATATTAATTTACGAGGTTTGGGCTTGGCATCGACTTTGGTGTTAATGAATAACAAACGCCAAGTAACCACTGCGGTTACTGCACAAGATGGCGTGTCATTTGTTGATACCAGCTCAATGTTGCCAATGATTGCCATTGAACGTGTCGAAGTTGTTAAAGATGGCGCTTCGGCATTATATGGCTCAGACGCCGTTGCTGGAGTGGTTAACTTTATTACCCGTAAGGATTTTGATGGCGCATTGGTCAGCTTTGATTATCAAGACGGTGCAAAGGGGGGGTATGACGAATATACCGCCCAAGGATTGTGGGGCACAACAAGCAACATAGGTAGCGCGATGCTGGCCGTAAGTTTTACTGATCGTCAGCCATTAACCACCAGCGAATACCGCCTAGGACGACCGGGGCTCGATGCAGTGAGTTCATTAGGTAATCCCGGATCATATTTTATCGGCGCTACTCCTTTTATTGACCCCACTGGCTGTGAAGAATTTGGCGGCATTAGAAACGTGTTAGCCGCAGGTGTTGGGCCGGGCGGTGCAGACGCAGGCTTTTGTAAATTTGATTTTGGTGGCTACGCTAATTTGGTGCCAGATGAAAACAAATTCAACAGCTATGCTCAGGCCAGTTACGATTTAACAGAAGAATTAACCTGGACTACAGAATTTAGCTATGCACGCAACCGCGCTCAGCGCATAGGCTCTCCGAGTTTTCCAAATTTAAAATTCCCAACAGTGCCGGCAAATCACCCTGATAACGTATTTGGTATGCCAGTGGCGTTCTTTGGTCGAGCTATTGGTAATGGCGCACCAATAGATACTAGTCCAGCGAATATCGAATCTGATACGGCTCGCTTTAGCACCAGCTTAGAGGGAGAAACGGATTCGGGCTATTGGCAGCTTTCATTTACCCGTGCTACTAACGATTATCAGATAGTGAGCCTTGATACCTTAACCAATGAATTTCAAGACGCGCTTAATGGTTTTGGCGGGCCAAGCTGCAATGTGTCAACGGGCACCGCTGGAGAAGGAGTTTGTAGTTATTACAACCCGTTTGCCACGGCTTACACGACTTCACCCAATGATCCGGCGGTAGTCGCTAATCTTTTTGGTGAAATGGTCATTGATGCTAAGTCTGACTTGACGGTTGTCGAAGCCTTTTTTAGTACTGAGCTGTTTGAGTTTGGCGTAGACTCGGCCTATTTAGCGGCTGGTATTCAATATCGTAAACAAAGTCTTGAGCAGGATTACAACCACAACGCTAATACAGATCAATTTGTCTTTACCATTGGTAATCCAGACCTTTCAGGCAGTGCCGATGTTTATGCCGCATTTGCGGAATTGGCACTGCCGTTTACCGATGATCTCGATGTGCAAATTGCCGCCCGTTATGAAGATCATGGCAGCGTCATTGGCAGTACCTTTGATCCCAAATTTGCCGCGGTGTATCGCGTAACAGATACGCTTAATTTCAGAGGTTCATTTTCCACCTCATTTCGAACACCATCGGTTTTCCAACAACAAGGTGGTCAAACATCACTTGGCTCGGTTATTGACCCTGTTTCTAAAAGCCAAGCATTTGTCGCTCTTCGCTCAAGCGGAAACCCAGAGCTTGCCCCAGAAGAGTCCAAGGCATTTAACCTAGGACTTTCCATGGAACCCATAGAAGCGCTTACCATCGACCTTGATTATTGGAGCTTTGATTTTGAAGATGTGATCATTGAAACCAATGCGCAAGCGATCGTTAATGCCTCCGTCAATAGCCCAAATCCAAGCAGCGTGATCCGCGCAGGCGACCCGCTAACAGGGCCAGTTGTGCAAGTGAATACCTCGTTTATTAATGCGAGCAGTGTCAAAACTACGGGTATTGATTTTAATATTAACTATCACATTGAAACCAGTGTCGGTGATTTTATGCCTAGCTTAAGCGGTACTTACATCACTAGCTATGATTTGAATGATCCACAAGCAGGCGACATCGATGGTGCTGGCCGACGTAACTATAGCAATTTCGGTACCTCTACTCCTGAGCTTAGATATAACTTAGGTTTAGCATGGCAAGGCGAAAGTGTTAGTGCAAATTTATTTGCTCGTTATACCAAAGGTTATGTCGATGATGAAAACTGTAGTGATGATTCCAAGTCGCTGAGCGGTGTTTGTGCTAATGGCTATCGTGCTGTCGATTCTCACATGACCATAGACGCACAAGTTAACTTTGATTTAGGAAATGTACTGGATTTGAATAATGACTACGCTTTATCCATTGGTGGTACTAACCTAACCAATGAGGCGCCACCAATTGTGTTCACCGATGTTGGTTTTGACTCTAAAGTGCATGATCCTCGTGGCCGATTGGTTTATGCCAAGTTTATGGCTGCTTTTTAACGGTTAATTTCGTTAACACCTAGATAAAACTGCTAAGTAAGCACCAGTAATATTACTAATAGAATTACTGATCCTATAACTGATATTACTATCGGTGCTTATTTGGCGACTATGTTAACGTTCTCCCTTTGACGCTCTGCAGTGATAGAAATGACTAAGTCCCAAGTACCGTTGACAGTATGAAAGCGTTCGATGCCTTGTAAATTTCTGAGTTTTGAAACTAGCTTGGTACAACTTTACCCTTGCAATTCAACCACTATAATGGCTTTTTCTAGCTGGCTGAGTTTGCTCGTTAACTCGAATCATAAATGTTTCGATAACGCCGGAATTCATTAACCGAACAATTCGTTTTTGAACGATATCTCTAGACAAGTCAATTACTTCAGCTAATACAGTGGTAGGTGTTCTTGCATCTCGTTTTAGAATATCTAACAACTCGCAATCTTTTGCATCAATCTCAACAAACAGTCACTTTTCTCCATTACTTGAGTTTTGAATTGGAACAATATGCTCATTATTGTGTGTTGGTTACTCAGTTTTTTAAACGCTATGTTTCACCATGTAGACAGTCAAATAAAGGAATTATCCATGGCATTATCTTATGTTTTTTGTTGCGGACATAGTCTCGCATCATAGTCCAATTAACGTAGTCATAACAGAGATGAAAATATGATTAAGGCACTCCCTAAAGACTTGCAAAGTGCTATTCTTAAAGCTGGTAAAGAGGCAGCCCAATGGGCAAGAGATATTGAAGTCTTTGAGGACCAAGGCCTTTTTCAAGAGTTAATATCTAAGAAGGTAATTACAGTACATAACTTTCCAGAACGAGATAATCTCTTTGAACTAATGGCTCCTGTAAAAGAACAATATGCCAAGGAGTTAGGGGTTGAGGCGGTTTTGAAGGCAGTTAATAAGTTGAGCAAGATAGAAAAGTAAAAATATCAATGGCAGAGATAAATCAATTAAATTGGCATATATTTGTCATAGGATAATTTAACAATCTGCTTTATTAGGTTAATAATTACAGCGTTATTGAAGTACCTTATTGTAGTATTTTAAAATGATTTATTATTTTGTTGTTAAATTTCGTTTAGCTGTTAACCATTGAACAGGGTCGTTAGTTTCTGTATATGATTTCATGGATCTCTAACTCGTTTAGGGGGCGTTTCCGCCATAGAGTTTATAGTCTAAAAAGCTTTTAATCCAATCGGTTTCTATGGAGGTTAGGGGCACATTGCGCTTTAGAATTTATGGTCACTTTATGAGTCATGCTTACGTTAACGTTTGTTTTGCTAACGGCAGATCCTCACTCGGAGCTGCCGTTTTTGGCATGGTTGTAAGCGCAAACTATTGCCATGAAGACGATGGATTTAGAGACTAAAAATCAGCCCTAAAAAAGGCTGTTCATGCCAGAAGCTGTCGTTCATATATACGACGAGGATCTATGATCCCAGGCCTTTCTCTCACCAATTTACTCTACCACTTGCTCTTGTCTAATAAATAGTGTTCTTCATCTTATCTAGTAATTTATTTCATATTTTTCTGGATCTTAGATGCAATCATTCACTTGTTACCTATGCAATATTGCGGAGTCATCATTAGCTATATACATAAACTTTATTCTTGCAAGCTTCTTTCCTTTAACTAGCTTTGTTTCTCAATACTTTTTATCTCAATAAAGTGCTCTAGCATATAAAGTGGAATGCTCATAACTGTTGCTTGGTATTCTTCATCATTATTTTTAGTGATACTCCAAGTTTCTTTTTCAGTATTGCCAGAGTAGCAACGAAGTGATGTTTTGAATACTTTTTCTTCTAATAATAATTTTAATGACTTTAGTTTGTTAGACTTTCCAGATTTACATTCTATTGGATAGATTTCGCTACCAACTTCAGTAATGAAGTCAACTTCTGCTGTTGATCCTTTCTTTTGCCTTTCCCAATGATAGATTGCCTTCGTTTTATAAAAGGGAGGAATAGAGGTGAGTGTTTGAGCCACATATTGTTCTGCGATAGTGCCATTAGCCATGTCGTTAATATCGATGTTTGAATAAATTGACATCGGGCTTACACCCATAAATGAGTAACAAAGTCCAAGATCGAGGCCAAACAGCTTGTAGTTTTTAGGGTTAACACCATTAAGTAAAGGTGTTTTGTTTTCACTAGTGTGAATACTGCGCCTAATTACTTTGGCACTTACAAGAATATCAATGTGCTTTTTAACTTTTTCAATTTTATACCCCGGAGCTATTTTGCTGTACTGTAGTCCTTTGGAAGGGCTACTCATAACCACTGTAAGTATTCTTTCTAGTAGTTCCGTGTCGTACTTTGTATCAGATAGGCTGGAGTACTTAGGTAAATCTTCAATATATCCAGTAATTATGTCGTTCTTTATCGCATCTAAACGCAAAGGCCCTTCTTTATTTATACTGGCTTGAACCGCAGCTGGCATTCCGCCGCATACAAGGTATTCTTTAAAGATATTTGAAAGGATTGTGTGAAGTCCTTCGCTTACTGGTTTTGTTGGAGATAGTTCTTTTAGTTTGTCGTAAGCAAGTTTATTGGCTGCCAATAAGTATTCTTCGAAAGTCATCGGGTTTAGATAACTATATTCTATTCGACCGGTTGGGCCTTGCTGTCTGTTTTTATTGTTAATTTCGAACTCTAAAAGTGATCCTGCCGAAATTACTTTAAAATCAGGGGCTTTTTCTTTGAAGTAACGTAAGTATGAATAAAGATTCGGTAGCTCCTGTATTTCATCGAAAAAAAACACTACGTTTTTGGGGTCGACGTTAACACCTTGTTCTAACATAATGTGCTCAAGGATTTCCTTAGCCTTTTCTTTGTGTTCAAGCATATGTGTAAAGCTCTGAGATTCTTCCATGTTGATCTCTATAAGATGCAGTTCCAATTTTTCAGCTAACTTCCGAATTAGGGTTGTTTTTCCGACTTGTCTTGCTCCTCTAAGAACCATAACCCCTCTTGAGTCTCGTTCAGCCCACTCAATTAACTTTTCTAAACATTTTCTGTACATCGCGCCACCTAAGACCAATCAGCATTATATTTTAATTGGTATATAGTAAATAAGTATGGGTAAAAAAACAACGTAAAAGTAAAAATGAATGGGAAACAATCATTATAAAAAGGTAAAAAGGAAAGGTTGAAAATGCTACTAAGAACCGTACTTATGGTGCGTAAATGGTTATGGGGAGTTGTATCCCTGTATTTGCCTAATCACACGGTAAAACGTCGGATTTACTCCCCATAACAATTATCCTTTTAGAATAGTCATTAGGCTGTCAGTCATACCAAATTTCCCTTTTTTAATATTTGGGGGCGTCATTAAATTGATTGCCTCCAATTTTTCGGTCGGATCTGTCCGCAGATACACTTCGGTCGTTTGAGTGCCACTGTGACCGAGCCACAAAGCCACTTTTTGGATATCTTTAGTGGGCCAGACCCGAGGCGGTTGAGCGTATAAGTGTTTTCAAAATATGTTGATAACATGGTATTCCCCTTTAAAGGCATGAAAACCACCATTGAGGACACTAATGTTATGGGGAGTAAAGTAACATTTTTAGAAGTTTAAATAATTGAAAAATAATAAATTAGATGTAATAGATAGGTGTAACTCCCCATAACCATTTACGCACCATAAGTACGGTTCTCAGGAGGACGACACCTGGTAACAGGTGTCGTCTATCCGACCCACAGCGACTTAGAAATCAGTTTTTGAAGGGCATATTAATGTAGCTGATTTTCCTTAGTAGCATATTTTTGAGTTTTAGACGTCAATTACTCTCTTAGTGCTTCAGAATAATCTGATAATTCTTTCTCTTCCAAATTTAGCAAATATGCCAAATCCGATGCTCTGTAACATATTTGACTAACAAGGTTATCTATATCTTCTTCAGACTTTAGACCTGACTCTACACTGAGTAATATCGACGCCTTTACTCCTTTCCTGAAAGAGGCCTCAGCAGTTTCTGCAAACACAATATCTTTTGCTGTTGTATATGAACTTAATATTTGTTGTGCAACCTCTTCTTCCACATCTAATTTCGTTGCTAACTCCTTTATTCCCTTACCTGAATTAATAACTTTTTCAATAACATCTATATCATTTGGCATGTATTCATCAAAACGCGGATTTATACCGAGATGATCTGCATAATTAGCATAACTATATGAAAAAGTTTCTGCTGCTAACAAATATTTTTTCGACATTCCTTTATATTTCATTTATCACCATACTTGATACTATTTTGGGGATGAAAGCTTTATATTCAACGCAATAACGATTTTCAGTTGCTGCCTGTCATGACTAACAATAAGCATGATTGCAAATATATTCAATAAGTTCAGTTACTATTGATAAAAATAGTGACAGGAAATATATGTCCTAGTGTATATGTCTCATTTTAAATCACAAAAGACTAAGTCGCTTTGTGCCCCACAGCGCCTTAGAAACTTGTGAAATAAAAAGTTTTTTAGACCATATACTCTATGGCGGTAACGCCCCCAGAGCGACATAGAAGTATGGAATAGTTATCAGATATTTGATCGGAAAGTAGAGGTGTAATTCAAGAGTTTATCTTCTCTATTGTGCACGTAAAACATCTTCTAATGGCATAAAATCCCAAA
>MAAB01001506.1_pt1 | contig 19820 bp, 16 predicted proteins | sample 1115991 | NCBI WGS metagenome assembly MAAB01 (sample SAMN04961124, study PRJNA320927) | seawater metagenome | isolation source: sample BD02T18 sea water enriched with oil for 18 days | place: USA:Gulf of Mexico | collected 2013-07-27
GAGCCACGCACCTTTTAACAAGAGGGTTTAAAAATGTCAGTACAGAATTGAACCTGCATGTATTGGCGTATAATTTAAAAAGAATGCTCAGTATATTTGGATCAGAAATATTGATGAAGAAAGTGATGTTACCGTAAGAGGTAACTCTTTCCTTAAAAGACCCAAATATGTTCCAAATAGGAGCCAATATCAGCAATTTTGAACGAATAAAAAATATAAAGCATGGATATTCATAAATATCGGCTTCGCTACGCGAAGCCTTATAAAGAGCTGATATAAACCCTCAATAATGAAAACTTACAATAATTAGTTTTCACACAGTCTGGGCTATCAGTTGACCTAAAGAATAGCCAACAGCTAACGTAATGCGCAGAAGACGTTAACACAGTTATTTCATAATGTGTTTCGAATGATTATTAAGGTTCACTTATGTCAGTTGAAGTCAGGTTCCAACTTTATTTGGAGTGTTTTTTGGTACTTTTTTAATAAATAAAACTTACTGCCACATTTGTTTCTATCTTTATTCACAAAAGCACATTTTTGCTCAACGGCATAAGTAGGCTTTGCATGGGATTTTTGTTTCGATCTTTATTTAGCTTCTACAAGAGTTAGTACTGATGAACAATCTTATAATGCTCAAATTGACGAACTAGAAGCTGCTGGATGTGAAAGAATTTATCGCGAAAAATATAGTGGTAGATCCAAGTCACGACCAGAACTTAAACGTATGATTGATGCTCAACGTATTGGAAGTACGGCTTTATTGCAACGCTTAGAACTGGAGCTGAGCCGGACATAAATCTTTTTCCCTGTATTCCACTATTGCTACTAACCTCCCCATTGAAGCTTCCTGTTTATAACCTTAACGAGCTAATTTCAATTGTTGATAAGCCAAAGTAATTCTTTGGCTATTTAATCTTCTTTAAAAGTTTATCTATGTCGATGTCTCTTTTGAGTACATGTAACAGCTTGTGGCAATTGGGGCAGAGTGCCGCAAAGTTACACGCTTGATACTTATCATCACTGGCACCTTGATCTACATACGCTAACTCTGTATACGGAGATCCATCAGGCAAGCAAAAAGGCATAAATTTTTCACATAGCTCACAAATACCTCCTGAACGCTCAAGTAAAGCAGCTCTGAGCTCTTTAATTTGTGGTTCAAGCCTTTCTTTGCTCTTTTCATTTCGAATGGGCATAAATATCTTATGAACATAATCATCGATATCTATACCTAATAGAACAAACAATTTCTCAGCAGTTTCAATAGACAGGTTTTTATCACCAACTCGAACAGCTGATATATGGCTTCTTGTTTTACCTAGCAACTTAGCAAGAGCAGCATCACTTTTTAAATTGTGAGCAATTTTCGCTTCATCTAATAGTTCAATCCATTGACTATATTTAGTATTCATTTTTGTACACCTAATGGTTGACATTGTAGCGGGTTAAAGATCTATTGTACACCTTTTGGTATTCGTTACTAAATTTATATTGTTATCGATTCGTACACCTAATGGTTGACATTAGGCGTGTTATGTAATAAATTAAATGTACATCAATTGGTGTACGTTTATTTTAAATATTATGGAGTATTAATTATGTTGTCATTATCAAGAAAGCGTTTGCAGTCAATTTTGATCGGGTCTGATTTGTTAGAAGTTGTCCATATAATGAATTCAGCAGTGCATGTTGATATTCATTTGCAAGAAGGCTTAATTAAGACAGTTAGGCTTATTGAAGGGGATACATTCAGTTTGGGAGAAGGTGAGGTATTTGTTCACTCCATTGCTAAAAATATAGTTCGTTTTGGCTTCGATTACCCTAGCCATATTTCAATAATGCGAACAGAAATCTTAAGCAGAATACCGAGCAATAAATTTACTAAAATTAAAGGTGTTATTGAGCTTCCACAGTTAACAAAAAACGAGGAAGCTAATACAGTTTTTAATAAAAAAAGGAAGATTGAAGTTCTTGAACTGTTGTCAAAGTTCTCCCCTAAAAATCTATCATATACCATAGATAGTATTGCTGATGACATTAGAAATATAGCGTAGAAGTCACGTTTATAAATTTTTTCATGGTAAGTCTGAGGTGATTATGCGAATAGAGAAAAAGCAAGATATTGAAAGTTTAATTAGACAAAACAAAGGTGCTTTGGTTAAAAAATGTCAATATGATGTACTAGTTTGTGTTGAGGATATACCTCGCAAAGCTGGCTCTTTATACCTTAATATTAACCCTTCTGGTGCTATGAACTTTAGACTTCTGCAACGCCATCAAGGAAGACGTGAATTTACGGTTTTAGGCAGCTATTCTCCTGATGATTCAATGGGACTAACACTAGCTAACGCTCGTGAAAAAATGCGTGAGTTGGCTAAAGTTATTCATAGTTTACGCGGGGAGAAAAGCCTTAAAAAGCACTTAAATGATTTACAACTATTAAAAGAAACTGAACAGAAAAGTAATCAAAAAGGAGGCACCGTTGAAGAGCTGATTGTGGATTATACAGCTCATATGGAGCTAGAAAACAAAAGAACATTTGCTATTGTTAAAGCAGAGTTACTGAATAATTTTAACCATATATTAGGTGATGAAGCTGCCAAAATCACTTCTAATGATGTCTGTAAAGTATTAGGTCAATTGATACAACGGGGGGCAGAAGTTCAGTCTAATCGAGTACGATCATATATCATGAGTGCTATGAATTTTGGTATAAAATATGATCATGACCCTCGCTATCTACATCGAGGTAAGAAGTATAATATAGACAGTAATCCAGTAGCTTCTATACCACGTCAATCGTCAGCTGAACAAGCTCGTGACAGAGTGCTTTCAACGAAAGAAGTCACGGCTCTCCTGTATAACCTAAGTGGCAATCACTTCTCTATTCAGGTTGCAATATTTATCAAGTTATTACTAGTTACCGGTGGGCAAAGACCATATGAGTTATCAGTTGCACGGTGGTCAGATATTGACTTTGAAAATCGAATTTGGACGATACAAAGTACAGTATCAAAGAACAAAAAAGTTCACCTTGTTCCTCTAGTTGAATCAGCAATCATACAGCTAAAAGAGCTGTCAGTACTGAATGGTGAAGGTAAACTGTTATTTCCTAAAAAGTATAATTTAGATGAACCAATGCCAACATCAACAGTGGCGCAATCTATTAGGAACTACTGTAAACAACAAAGTGTCAATCCATTCCAACCTAAAGATTTTCGTCGAACTATTAAGACAAGAATGGGAGAGTTAGGAGTTGAGAAATCTGTGAGAGATAGACTTCAGAACCATGCTTTACAGGATGTCTCCTCTCGTCATTATGACAGGTATGATTACCAAAAAGAGAAGTTAAGTGCACTTCTTACGTGGGAAAAATGGTTATTAAATCTTAATGAAATTGATTAAAAAACTTACCATTAAGGAGTATGAAAATTCATTTTATTAAGCTAAAAAGGCTAACTCCCAGTAATAAAATCACTACAAAAGAGTTTAATATTAATGCAGATGTTTAATTGATTTTAAGCCTATTCAGTAATTGATTGGCCTGATATCTTAGTTAATAGCTATCCTAAATCCAATTGATTGAGTAGGAGTTTTCTTGGTCTAACATGCAATGCCCTGATGTTGCATTAGAAGGCTATTTAATATCAAACTGCTGTTCTTCATCACAGTGAAGTTTTGTCCTGGCTCATCGATAAATTGAGTTGAAAAAAAACGTATTTTTACACATCAAAAGTTACTCAACTTCGAGTTTAAGTTTTTTTGTCTTTTTTGTGTCACTCCCCCCGTTACTTAGACAAATATTCTGTCCGAGTAACGCTTCATTAATTAGTCCGAGTAACGCCCATTAATTCTGTCCTAGTAACGGTTTAGAAATTCGTGAAGTAACGGATCTTGATTCTGTCCGAGTAACGGTTTTCGTCTTGTTAACTTTTTAGGCGTTCTGTTGTAATATTTGATTAGTTATGAAGGTAACTTAGTTAATAAAATAAGAAGCATGAAACTTTTTATTAGCACTGAAAAGTCACTTAAAAAGACACTTAAAATATTTTTTATTTATCTCGTTCAAGATTACCTTAGCTACAGCCTAGTAAAATCGGTCATAACATCTAATATTCTCTGTCACATTCACCGACTATAAGTCGGTGGATATAAAAGATATAAAATAATTATTTAAGCAAAGCAGTAATGCTATAATTTTTTATTTCATATTAAATTTTAGTTACAAGCATTTTTTAATGCCTTGCCTGCTTTGAATCCTGGAGCATTAGATGCAGCTATTTGTATTTCTGCACCTGTTTGAGGGTTGCGTCCTTTACGAGCTGAACGGGCTGAAGTTTTAAACGTTCCAAATCCTACTAATGCAACATCACCACCGTCAGCTAACTCTTCTGTTAGAGCACTAATCAAACTATCTAATGAGCGTCCTGCTGATGCTTTTGTAATGTCAGCACCTTCAGCTATTTTGTCGACTAATTCACCTTTGTTCATCGTTATTTTTCCTTATCACTTTTTATTATTGATTTGATACTAAGAAATTTGATTGTTGAACGCAATGGGTAAGGTTAATTTAATAAAGCTGATGGAGTTTTACTAGTCTTGAAGTGATGAATGAAATTTCGTTTCTAAGGCGATTCGGGGCACATATATGTATGGTCCGCCTCGATATTGCAAGTAATAATATCGATAACTTGGGTGGTTTGCGCTAATGTATTCGGAGTCTTTTTGGGTTACCAATAGATTAGCCCCAGCTCCACGATGAGATCCGCGCTAGATTGTTCTCAAAAGCGAATAAGCATATTTAAAACGTTGCTGTAGTGCCCCGCAGGTCTTCAACCCAGTGGTCTAACCGTTGTGTCATCTTTATCATCATTTGCAAATCAGGTTTGCACTCTAACTTCGAATGCTTGTTTGGTTGACAGTACCGACCACGCGATACGTGCTAATTTATTGGCTAACGCAACTACTACGACGTTGGTATGGTTTTCGTGATAATAATTCTAAGATCCAATTACCGAAGGTTGCTATAGCATTTTCGGGCCTTGCAAGAACAGCTCTTGCACCGTGAATGAATAATTCTCGTAATCCTTTATTCCCTCGTTTGCTTATGCCGAGCAACCTTGGTTTTCCTCCTGTTGAGAACTAACGTGGAACTAAGCCAATCCATGCGGCTAAATGCCTTCCATTTTTGAAGTCAGAGGCGTTACTTATATCAGATAGGCAACGACTAGCGGTTAGGTTTCCCACTCCAGGTATTGATTTAGCAAAAAACGTACTTCAAATCTGTGTTATCAGCAAACATGGCGAATTAGTCAGTAATAAAATAGTCGGTCGTCACAAGTTAAAGGAAATATTAGCTAAGTCATCACCTTCAATTGTTGGTATTGAAGGTTGTGGTAGCAGCCATTATTGGGGGCGGTTGGCTGAGTCATTTAGTCATGATGTTCGTATTATCAGCCCTAAAAAAGTAAAAGCATTTCTTACTGGTCACAAAACAGATGCAAATGATGCGCTTGCCATAGCCAACGCAGCCATGCAAATAGGTTTAAAATACAGTAAGCCTAAAAATGAAGAACAACAATCACTTCAATTTCTTGAAGCTAGTCGAGTTTTTCTTTCTAGAAATATCACCTCATTAAGTAATTACATTAGGGCAATGTTATACGAATATGGCATTGTTAGTGCTAAAGGAGCTGCGTGGCTAAGAAAGGTTATTCAAGATACGTTTGAGGAAAAACAATACGCTTCCTACTTGCCTGATATCAAAACTACATCAATTGTGGGCACAGTATCAGAACTTGAAAGATGAATTTACTATACTGGAAAAAGCCAAAAACTCGATAGTTCGCCAAGTAAAATCATGTAAGCAACTGATAGCACTAGGGGGTGTGGCAGAAGTATGTGCCGGCATGCTTTATTCGTCCATAGGTAATGGAAAACAGTTCAAAAATGGTAGAGAAGCTTCTGCCTTTGTTGGATTAACACCAAAACAATATAGCTCAGGCGGTAAAGTATTCATGATGGACATTGATAAAAAAGGGGGGATAAAAGAATTAAGGGCCGCCTTATATCAAGGGGCTATATCAATAGTTACTCATCTACCTGATGAGCCGAAAACAGTTAAACAAGCCTGGCTAATTCAATTAGTAAAGCGAGTCGGCATTAAGCGAACATGTATTGCGCTGGCCAATAAAACCGTTTGAACGGCTTTGGCAATGCTGAGGTATGAAAGTGAATATGAGCAACAACAATTAATTGCAACATAATAATTTAAAAGAACAAAAAAGAAATTTTACAATAATGATTCAGCATAAACGGTAAGACCAACCTATTAAAACCAGTCTATCTCGAAAGTCATAAAGACTGCCATAGCGAAAAGGATAATAGGTGCGCAAACATCATAGGCTAGAGAGTAGCTCTCTTAATAATAAGCCGTATATACGACCGCATATTATTCTGTTTAATGTGAAGTTATTAGTTGTAAAATACGTGGAGTCCATATACGAGATAGGCTCCTCTACTAACGACAAAACGTTAAACGAGAAGCATAACTGTGCTGTTTAACCTTCCTAGCCGTATTATCTGGAAAGATTACTTATGAAATATCGATTTATAAGTAAGAGCACTGCTGAATTGCACGCTTACTTTATTTTGACGATTTATTGCCGTTAAATTGAGGTGGTACTAGTATTATGAGTAATTTACTCAGTAAGTAGGAGAATCAGAAAAATGGCAATAACAAAAACAGAATTATTGATCCTGCGAAATAGCTTTTTCGGTTCGAGGGAGAAATCTGAATCCTGGCTTCGAACATCCATTTTAGCGCTTGGTAACCAAACTCCAGAATCTCTCCTAGTGACCGATAGTGGTATTGAGCAAGTGTATGATTGTATTCAGCGATTGCAACACTGCATGACAAGCTTAAACACTTCGATTAACTTGGTATTATCCTTTATCAAAGTGTCTTGTGCCATTAAACCAGATCAGGGAAATCATAATAGGTAGTTCCGGAGTCTTTAAGAAAATTGGCAATGTTCATATGTTTTATTATTATAATAAAATTTGTAGGCTGATATTATTTGTAAAATCAGCTTCTAGGCTCAATTAATTGCATTGCAATTGGCTGCTTTATAAAATTTATTATTTTTAAATAATATTCCTATGTTACACTTACTGAACGTTCGGTCAGTAAGTGTCGTCTAATGAAAGATAAAACCCTAAGTTCTCCTGTAATAAATAGTCAAAAATTCTCTAAAGGTGCGCTGGTTATCCTTAGTGTTGCAGAGTCGCTTTTTTCTAAAAAAGGCTTTAAAGCTACGTCTATTAGTGAAATAGCCAAAAAAACAGGGGGAAGCAAAGCAAATATTTATCATCACTTTAAGTCTAAAGAACATCTCTATCAAGAGACGCTTAATTTAGCTTGTGACCGTGTGTTCAATGTTTTAGAGCCTTTAGAGCTACAGCCTTCTCCTGAACCTAAGCAAAGGTTAAAAGAATATATTGCTCTTCACTTAAAAAGTATGATCGAACAACCTAATTCGACCAATTTGATTAAAAGAGAATTAATGGATAACAATCAAATTGAAGGTAAATTGCTAGCAAAGGATATTTTTACTAATACCTTCACAAAAGTTGCCACACTTGTTTTTGATGGCCATGAAATAGAAAAAGGAAGTCATAATATCACTGCATCTTTACAAGCTTTTATGCTTATAGGGGTAAATATATTTTTCTTCGACTCTCAAGCTGTAATGAAGTATTTACCTGGTGTCTCATCTCTTTCAAATTCCCCTGAGGTTTTCAGTAATATGATGTTTGACCTCATTATCAATCAAAGTGGCATAAATGTTATTGAGCCAGAGAAGGAGAACTTCAATGTTTAAAAGCACTATTTTTACTTGTATCGCGCTAGTTGTTTTAACTGGCTGTCAAGAATCTAAGCCTGAGCCTGAAAATGTGGTAATTCAAAACGTTTGGAACGTTAATTTATTGTCTATTCAGACAACGACACTTGCCATAAATTATAAAGCTGTTGGTACAGTAGTCTCAGATCAGCGAATTGATGTCTCATCGAGAGCTACAGGTTATATTAAAAACATTTTAGCTTTAGAAGGGGATAAAGTTTTTAAAGGGCAAGTATTAATAGCACTTGATGAGGCAGACGTCGAAGGGGCTATTTTACAAGCTAAAGCATCAGTAAATACCGCTGAATTGTCGGTTTATGACGCCGACATTGATGTTGAAAGGTATCAGAAACTTTTTAAGAATGGTAGCGTTTCAGAAAACCTTATGCGTAAAACACAATTATTTCGTGATAGATCCAATGATGCTTTAAATACAGCTAAAACAGCGTTGCATATTGCTATATCACAGCGTCAATATATACAAATATCAAGTGAAATAGATGGTATTGTCGTAGATAGGCATCTTAGAAAAGGCGATCTTGCTACGTTAGGTAAACCGATACTGACTATTGAATCAAGCCAAGGACTTTTCTTTGATACTTATGTTGCTGAAAGTCAGATAAGTAACATCGAACAAGGATTGAATGTTGCTGTTTTTATTGATGCGCTAGATAAAGAAATGAATGGTATTGTTGCTCGAGTTGTTCCTGCTGGAGATGCCACTACTCGCCGTTATAAAGTCAAAATTTCGTTGCCAAACGATGACGGACTTTTATCTGGAATGTTTGGTCGAGTTAACTTTATATTAGGTGAAAAGCCAGCGGTAGTTATTCCTTCTTCAGCATTAGTTGAACGGGGAGGGTTGCTCGGTGTTTTTGTGGTTAATGCTCAGAAAAAAGCGTACTTCAGATGGTTAAACCTAGGCACTGAAACTTTAAAGGGAGTTGAAGTTAGATCTGGTTTATCGATTAATGAGAAAATAATCGTGCAAGGTAATAGCCAAATTCGTGAAGGAGACGCTGTTAAATATACAGACTTATTGGAGGCCGTCAATGAGTGAATTAAACCTAAACCCCGCAGGAAAATTAGCTAATATTTTTATTGAGTCAAAGTTAACAATATTGGTGATGATGACATGCCTATTATTAGGTCTAATGGCAATAACGTTAACACCAAGAGAAGAGAATCCTCAAATTGTTGTACCTGGCGCTGAAATTTTTGTGGCATTACCAGGCGCTACAGCCGAAGAAGTAGAACAATTAATTGTCAATCCGTTAGAAGGAATTGTTAGAGAAATAAAGGGTGTTGATCATACTTATGCGGCAGCATTTAACTCCCTAGCGGTTATTAATGTTCAGTTCGACGTGGGTGAAAACCCAGAAGAGTCTTTAGTAAAGCTTTATGATCGTGTTTTAGGTAAAAGATATCTGCTGCCATTAGAGGCTTCAACACCATTAATAAAGAGCGTTGATGTTGATGATGTCCCTATAATTACTATTACCTTATCTTCTGATAAATATAATGATTACGCGTTAAAACGTTTGGTTGATCGCATGGTAGAGCGTTTACATTCTTTAGAAGAAGTTTCTGTCACTGCGGTTAAGGGCGGAAGAGATTTAGAAGTTAGAGTAGAGCTTGATCCAGAGCGGTTATTAGCCTTCGATTTGACGTTAAACCAAATTACTCAAAGCTTACAACTGGCTAATATATCAGTACCAATGAACTCACAAGTGAGAAACGGTCAAAATAGCCGAATCCACCTAGATGCCTTTTTATCATCTAAAGATGATGTTAGTCAGCTTATTGTCGGTGTATTTAACCATAAGCCTATTTATTTAAACGATGTTGCTAACATCATTGTTGCGCCAAACCAAGAGCGTGAAACGCTTTCTCGCTTTGCATTTGGTCATGCGGATCCTCGTTTTAATCAAAACACTGATATTGAAATGCCAGCAGTAACTATTTCTGTAGCAAAAAAACAGGGCACTAATGCTGTTTTTGTGGCAAAAGACATTATTGACCGAGTTGAACGTCTTAAGATAAGCATGATTCCAAAAGGTGTTCATGTGGTTATTACCCGAAATGATGGTGAAATAGCCAATACATCAGTTAATAACTTAATCGAACATCTCGCTATCGCTGTTTTTTCTGTTTTTATTGTGTGTATTTTCTTTTTGGGTATAAAAGAAGCGTTAATTGTTGGTATAACAGTCCCCTTAATTTTAGGCTTAACACTGGGGATTTCATTTTTAGCGGGATTAACCATTAATAGAATTAGCTTATTTGGTTTAATTTTATCACTTGGTTTATTAGTTGATTCGGCGATTGTTGTTATTGAAAATATTCATCGTCGATATAAAAATTTAGCGGGCAAAGACAAGAGTGAGGTTACCGTATTAGCGACTAATGAAATAGGTAACCCTACCAACCTTGCTACTTTTGCCATTATGTTGGTTTTTTTATCCTTATTATTAGTAACTGGTATGATTGGGGAGTTTTTCTACCCCATTGCCTTTAATGTACCTGTTGCAATGATTTCTTCGCTTGTTGTTGCCTATATCGTAACGCCTTGGGCTGCTAATCGCTGGTTAAAACCACACGAAGGGCATGATCTTGAAGATCATGACAAAACCGATAATTTACATAAATTCTATCATTGGATAATTACCCCTTTACTGAATAAAAGAAAAGTAAGGTATATTAGTATATTGTTGATTTTATGTACTATTGGTTTATCTGTTTTGCAACCTGCTTGGCAATTTATTCGATCAGATGGTGTGTCTGGTTCATTATCTTCTGGTGGTGTAGCACTTTCTTTATTACCTAAAGATAATAAAAACACCTTTAATATCACTATTGATATGCCCGAGTATAGTCCTGTTGAAGTGACTGATCAGGTGACGCGTGAAATAGGCCATCTACTGCGTAAAAACCATTATGTTACCAATTATCAAACTTGGATTGGCCAGTCAGGCATTATTGACTTTAATGGTTTACTAAGAGGAAATAGCAATAAATCAGGACCTCATGTTGCTGAAATTAGAGTTAACCTTATTGATAAAAAATCGCGTGATATCAGTTCTATTTTATTGGTTAAATCACTTCGCCCTGATATTTTAGTCATTCAAAATAGTTATCCAGGGAGTGTTATTCAACTTGTTGAAGATCCACCTGGGCCACCTGTTCGTGCAACTTTGCTCGCTGAAATATATGGACAAGATCTTAATGTAATGCGAAAAATATCAGCTAAAGTTGTTGCTGAATTTAAAAATACCTTTGATGTGATTGAAGTAAAAGACTCTGAGGTTGAAGATATTCGCCAATATCGGCTGGTTGTTGATAAAGAAAAAGCCGCACTTTCAGGTGTATCGGCAGTTGAAGTCGCTCAAGCAATACGTCGCCTTGTTAATGGTGAAAACCTTGGTCGATTACACCTTAGCAATGAAAAGCACATTGTGCCTATTCGTTTACATATTCCACGAAAGCACCAAATTGATCCTGAACTATTATCTCGTGTATTTGTCACCAATAAAGCCAACATCAAAATACCTCTATCAGAATTAACCTATGTTATCGAGTCATGGCAAGATAGACCGATACTTCATAAAGATTACGAGCGTGTCACTTATGTCGGAGCCGAATTAAAAGAAACTGCGCCAGTATATGCCGTAGTTGATTTAGATAATCGTCTAGACAACATGGTAATAGATCATGCTGAACTTCATACGGGAAATTTACAACTTGTGCCTGTCGTGCCAGACACCATAGATGGCTATCAATTATTATGGGACGGTGAAATTAGATTAACACTAGATACCTTTAGGGATATGTTCTTGGCTTTAGGTCTCGCACTCGTTTTTATTTATTTATTACTGGTCGGTTACTACCGTTCATTTATTATTCCTTTGATAGCTATGTCAGCAATACCTTTAGGTTTAGTGGGGGTATTCCCAGGTCATTGGTTAATGGATCAACCTTTTAGTGCCCCTTCTATGATAGGTCTTATTGCATTATCAGGTGTTGTTGTGCGTAATTCCTTACTTATTATCGATTTTGTACTTGATTATATGAAGCTTGGTATGCCGTTGCATGAAGCGGTAAGCGAAGCCGGTGCCGTTAGGTTAAAGCCTATTTTGCTTACAGGGTTAGCCATCATACTTGGCTCTGCGGTAATGTTAAGTGATCCTGTTTTTGGTGGTTTAGCCATTTCGCTTATCTTTGGCACGATTGCCTCAACAATACTGACGTTAATCGTTGTGCCGGTATTGTTGTACTCTTTTTTACGTCGGGTTTAGGGGGGTAATAAGTTAATGAATAGACAAAAGCATCAAAGTTTAAAAATAGGTATAGCTCTAGGAAGTGGCTCGGCAAGAGGCTGGGCACATATAGGTGTTTTACATGCACTAAAAGATATGGGAATAGAGCCTGATATTGTTGCGGGGTGTTCTATTGGTGCTTTTGTCGGCGCTGCTTATGCAAATGACCAACTTAATGCTTTAGATGAATGGAGTAAATCACTCACTTTGAAAGATATTATTGGACTTTTTGATTTGTCATTAACAAAAGGAGGAGTGATTCAAGGGGATAAGTTATTTAAGTTCATAAGGGATAAATCTGGAGATCCTGATATAAGCTCTCTTTCAAAATCATTTGGCGCCGTTGCTACAGATTTAAATACAGGTAGAGAGGTATGGCTAAGAGATGGGTTGTTATTAGATAGTGTAAGAGCTTCAGTTGCACTACCCGGATTGATAGCCCCTACTAAGCACCATAACAAGTGGCTTATTGATGGTGGCTTGATAAACCCTGTTCCAGTATCACTTTGTCGAGCTATGGGGGCAGATGTGGTAATAGCTGTCAATTTGAATGGTGATCTGATGAAAAATAAAGTTAACACAGCTGATAGTAACTCTACTACACCAGAATTAAATAAAGATGAGGGTGTCAGTTTTTTTGGACGATTATCAACACCTTTAAAAGTGGGAATTGAAAGGCATAAAAATGTACTGATTTCTAGGTTTTTTTCTCAAAATGATAAAACCCCTGGTGTTTTTGAAGTTATGGCTAGCTCAATTAACATCATGCAAGATCGAATTACTCGTAGCAGGATGGCCGGGGATGTACCCGAAATTATTATTTCGCCAAAGTTATCGCAATTAGGCTTGTTGGAATTTGATAAAGCGGAAATAGCCATTGAAGAAGGTCGTGCAAGTGTAAAAAGGGTACAACATGAGATAGAAGAAATATTGAACGAAAGCGTTCAATATTAAGTAAAGAGTATAATCTGCTAATAACATTGATTTTTAATTGAGAGTAATCGAGCAACAATACCACCTATTGGTGTTAGCTTTAAATTAAGGAGAAATATAAAACAAAAGAATCGAAATTTTTTGTTTTGGTAGCGGAATAAATAAGTTTTCTAGACAGTAAAAAATCTCAGTTTAATAAGCTGTTAAGTAATAAATGAATAAAACCTACAATGTCTTTCTTAGAGCTGAAATCTTGTCTGATATTCGATTTGATAAAGGCAATATATTGGGTTTTATTGAATAGACTGGTAAAAATGTATTTTGAGGAATACGTAAAATGAATCTAAAAGAGTTAACGTTAAAGTCACAGTTTAATATGATGATAGTAGTAGGGGTTTTAGCACTATTTGTCACATTATATGGTATTCGCTTAATGGGTAAGATCAATGATCTTTCTTATTTAGAGTATCAACATAATCAATCAATCAATATTTCGAATATTGAGTTGTCAAAAGATGAAATAAATAAATATATAATTATGGGACACCTTAAATCTGCATATCAGGTAACTCTTAGTGTCGATGATGTGCTTTATGGTCTTGAAACGTTTATGTTTAAGCTTATGGGTCAGGGCGGGATAATTGATTTAGTAGGTGAGAGTGAGACTAATTTAAAGAAAGGGATGTTTCTTTTAGAATTAAAGGAAGAACAATCTTTCAATAGCAGTGAAAAGCAAGCTATGGAATCGGTTATGGCTATATCTTTAAAACTTGCTTCAAGTTTTTCTGAAGGAATGAAAGAGCTGGCACATACTATCAATAAGTTAGTTACCATTTCGATTGTTATTTGTATTGGAGGCTTAATACTTTTAATAGTCAATATACGACAAACAATAATTCCTCCATTAGAAGAAGCAGTGAATGTTATTGAACAAATTTCTGATGGCAATCTTACCGTTAATATCAATCAAAGTGCAGGTGGAGAAGTTGGACGTATGCAGCTCGCCATGGGCAATATGGTTAGAGATTTACGAAAAATGATTACTGATATTAATTCAATTGTAATGGAATTGAATCATGAGACAAACTCATCTGGATTATTAACAGGACAAGTATTGAACGGAGTAAAAAACCAAAAAATTGAAACTGAATTACTTTCATCTTCCATTAAAGAAATGAGCATTGCAGTAAATGAAGTAGCAATATCAGCTTCTAATGCCTCGCTTTCTTCTACTGAAGGTTTTGAAGCAGCTGAAAAAGGAAAAAAGGTTGTAGTAGAAGCTGTTGAGTCGATTAATGCGTTAGCTGCTGAAGTAGAAACATCTGTCGATGCTATTCAACGAGTTGAGACTGGCAGTAACAAAATAAGCTCTGTAATTAAAATTATTAAAGATATTACTACGCAAACAAACTTACTTGCTCTAAATGCTGCTATTGAAGCGGCGCATGCGGGTGAATTTGGAAGAGGATTTTCTGTGGTGGCAGATCAAGTTAGATTATTAGCAGAGCAAACGGAGGCTTCTACAGTTGAAATTCAGAAAATGATTAAAGAACTTACGAGTAGCACCCAAGCCGCTGTTGAAATTATGGCTCATAGTCAGGAGCAAGTTTTAATAAGTGTAGATAAAGCTCAGCAAGCAGGAGATCTTATCGGTGATATCGTTTTAGCTGTATCAACTATTACCATGATGAATGAACAAATTTCTAGTGCTACTGAAGAACAGAATGTCGTTACAAGTGAAATTGCAAGCAATGCTGAAGTTATTAATAGTATTGCTGGACAGGCGGAGGTTGGTGCAAATGATGTACTACAATCAAATAGAGCCTTGGTAAATATATCACAGAGACTGTCTAGTGTTGCTGAAGAGTTTACAGTGTAATGTTAAATCATCATAACAGGGTTATTAAGGCGAGCTTTATTATTTTAAATCTATTAGCTTCGTTTGCTATTGCATCAAATGAAAGTGTCGATGATTGCCTTATCGAAAAAGCTCAGTCAGAAAACCAACGAATGCCCTTGAGTGAGTTAAATAGTATTTGTAATGAAGTCGTTGTTCAAAAAATCGGTCAACCAGCGGTAGAAAAACGATTTAATGAAGAGCGACGAATTGCCTATCATCCCTTTGTTCTTACGCCGCATAATAAGAATTACATACTGCCGGTCACATATACCGATAATATTAATCAGGTTGCATATAATAATGTTAGTAATTGGTCTCAGAATTTAGATGATATGGAAGCTAAATTACAAATAAGCTTCAAAGTGCCATTACTAACCGAAAGCTTGTTTAACGAAGGCGATGGAATTGCCTTTGGTTTTACGCTTCAATCTTGGTGGCAAATGTATAATCAGGAGTTATCTCGACCTTTTAGAGAGACAAATTATAATCCGGAAATTTTTTATTTCACCCCATTAGGTTTAGAAATAGGGGGTGGGAAAACCGGAGTTTTTGTGGGGATTGAACATCAATCTAACGGTCAATCACAGCTATTATCTCGTAGTTGGAATCGAATATATGCAAACTTTATATTTGCAAAAGGAAACTATGCTTTGTCATTTCGACCTTGGTGGAAAATTCCAGAGGGGGATAAACTAACAACGGCTGAAGAAGCTGGAAATGACAACCCTGATATTAGTGACTATATGGGGCATTTTGAATTGATGATGGTGTACAAATGGATGGGGTATGAGTTTTCAGCTAAAGGTCGAGAGAACTTTGCAACGCACAACGGTGCTGTTGAGTTAGGCATAACATTCCCATTAAGTGGTAAGTTAAGAGGGTATTTCCAATATTTTAACGGATATGGTGAAAGCTTAATTGATTATAACCATTCACAAGAGCGATTTGGTTTAGGGATCGCATTAAATGATTACTTTTAACCGTTAAGAGAGAAATAATGGAGTCTGTAACACTAGTAGAGTCAATAGCTGACACACCTTACGGTGGTTTATACATTAAAGAATGGCTGCCAAATGAACTATCATCAAACATTCCCATTATTATGCTGCATGACTCATTAGGTTGTGTGAAACTTTGGAAAGACTTTCCTGAAATGTTGGCTACCACACTATCTAGGCGCATCATTGCTTATGATCGATTAGGGTTTGGTCAATCCGATATTCGTATTGAACCACCTACGGCTGATTTCATAAAAGAAGAAGCTTCAATATTTTTTCCTGAAATAAAAAAATATTTATCTATAGGTAAGTATATTCTTCTTGGCCATAGTGTTGGAGGCTGTATGTCACTTAATGTTGCCGCTAATGATAAAGACTGTACCGGAGTGATCTCTATATCAGCCCAAGCCTTTGTAGAAGACATTACCTTGCAAGGGATTCAGACAGCTAAGGAAATGTTCGAAAAACCTGGACAAATTGAACGACTTGAAAAATGGCACGGTAATAAAGCTAAGTGGGTATTAGGTGCATGGGTTGATACTTGGTTAGCACCCAACTTTTTAAGATGGAATTTAAAATATTGTTTAAATAATGTTCTATGCGATGTTTTGGTTATTCATGGCGATAATGATGAATATGGCTCAATCGAGTTTCCAGAGTTTATTGTCAGAAATGTTTTAGGCTGGTCAACTAAATTAATCATTCACAATTGTGGACATTTTCCCCATAAAGAAAAGACAAATGAAGTATCTGACGCAATTATAAATTTTATGAGCTAACGTTGGTTTTTTGTTTGGTGTTTGACGAACTTAAGTTCCGCTATGAGGAAGTGAAGCTCATCATTATTATTAAAACCTAACTATTGTTAGGTTTTATATCAGAGTATTTCAGGCATAGTCTTAAGCTAATAAAAAGTTATATTCAGCTCAACCAAAGCGGTTTTTATAATCGGTCGTGTCGCCTGAGTTTATTTTATTTTAATTTGAGGACAATTTATGATTGGCAGTATGATGAATTATCAATTGACGTTAACGTCGATTATGCAGCACGGTAAACAAATAAACCCAAATAAAGAAGTGGTATCTATAACCAGTGATCATGAACAACACCGTTGTACTTTAAGTGATATCTTTGAGCGTTCAGCCCAAGTTGCTAACTTGTTAAAATCTCATAATATTGAAAAAGGTGATCGCATTGCGACCTTAGCATGGAATGATTTTAGACACATGGAATTATATTATGGCATAGGCTGTTCAGGTGCTGTTTGTCATACTATCAACCCAAGGTTACATCCTGATCAAGTTAATTTTATTGTCAATGATGCTAGCGATAAGATAATTTTTCTTGACGTTATGTTTATAGATTTAATCAAAGCCGTTGAAATTGAACTAACCAGTGTTAAACAGTTTATTGTTTTGACGTCTGATGTTTCAGTAGTAGCGCATTTAGGAGACAAATGGTCTACCTATGAAGATGATATCAGTATTTGTTCTAAAGAGCATGATTGGCCTGAACTTAATGAAAACGATCCTTGCCAACTTTGTTACACATCAGGAACTACAGGTAATCCTAAGGGAGTGCAATATAGCCATCGTTCTTTAGTGTTACATACCATGGCAGCTATTGCGCCAGATGCATTTTCAATTGGTAAAAATGATTGTATCTTACCCGTTGTGCCAATGTTCCATGTTAATGCTTGGGGAATACCATACATGGCTGCTATGGCCGGCTGTAAATTGGTGTTGGCGGGTTCACAAGTTGCTGACCCAGCGGTATTAAGTCGTCTTATTCAAGACGAGAACGTTACATTAGCCGCAGGCGTGCCAACTGTTTGGAATTTATTAGCTCAATATCTTCAAGAAAATGGTATTTCATTAGCAGGCCTTAAGAAGCTAGTGGTTGGAGGTACTGCTATGCCTCCTCATTTATATCGTTATTTTCAAGATGAACAAGACATGGCCATTATCCATGCTTGGGGCATGACTGAAATGAGCCCTTTAGGTACAATTAATCATATCCAAGCTAAAGAAATGCAAGTATTGGATGATGAGGTTCAGTTTGAGCAAAAATTAAAGCAAGGGGTGCCTGTATATGGCATCGAGCTTAAATTGGTCAACGATGATGGTCAAGACGTTCCGTGGGATGGTAAAGAATCAGGGAATCTCTTAGTAAGAGGACCTTGGGTAGTCGAAAAATATTTTAACAGACCTGACGTAGAGAATAAAAATGGCTGGTTTGATACCGGCGATATATCAGTCATTGATCAATATGGCTATATGAAAATAACGGATAGAAGTAAAGATGTTATTAAATCAGGAGGAGAGTGGATCTCTTCTGTTGATATTGAAAATGCTATGATGTCTCACCCTGAGGTATCTCTAGCCGCTGTCATTGGTGTCGACCATCCTAAATGGGATGAACGCCCTTTATTAATTATAGAAAATCACCGTGGTAAGCCATTATCACACGAAGACATAGTCACCTTTTTAACCGGAAAAGTAGCTAAGTGGTGGATGCCTGATGCTATTGAGTATGTTGAACATATTCCTATGACGGCAACAGGAAAAATGCATAAGTTAAAATTAAGAGAAAAATTTGCACACTATTCTTTCTAATCTCTTGAGTTCAAAGAAAAAGTGCATTCAATCAAACTGAAAAATTGATTACCTCTTCTTTACTTGTTTATTTTTGACTGGTATTTAGAAGGGGTACAACCCTGCCAACGTATAAAAGCGCGGGTGAATGAAGCAACTTCACTAAAACCACAACGCTCAGTAATATATTCAAGGTTTTTATCGGTATGATCTAAATAAAAAACAGCTTTTTTATGTCGAAATTCATCTTTAATAGCCATGTAATTAGAATTTTCTGATTCTAGTTTTCGTTGCATGGTTCTTACTGACATACCAAGTTGTGAAGCCAGTTCATTTTGAGTAGGAAACTGACTTTGTGGAGATAAAGCAATAATACCTTTGATTTTATTTATGAGTCCTAATGAATTAAATGTATAGTTAGTAATGGATAAAGGTACTTTTAAATGTGCTTTAACTTCTTTAAATTTACATAAAACGGGCTTTGTTAACCAAGCCTTATCAAAAACCAGTTCGTTATAATCTTGATTGAACTTGACAGGACAAGAATATAAAAATTGATAATCACAAACATTAATTGGTGCACTGCCTACAAAAGAGGCATAAAGCAAAGGAACATCTTTTTCCAATAACATACTTAATGTTTTATTTGCAATGCAAGTTAGCATCGTAAGGGCAAATAAAGATAGGGTTGGCTCTTTAGTTTTAAGAGAAAATTGCCAACGTACAATATCTTTCTCAATGATTAAGTTTGTATTTATTGGACTTTGACATACCCGATTAACATGAAAGATGGCTGTTAATGCGGATGATAATACTCTTTCTGAAGATGCCGATTTTATCATTAAGGAAATAACACCTTTAGGTAGTTTTTTTCCTTGAGTTCCTAATAGTTCATCATGGGTATAGTCAAGCAGTACCGCATAGGACTTTACAATATAATGTAAAGCTATTACACCTTGAGGCTCATCAATACACTCTACCGATAAGCCTATCGCTTTAGAAAAATCTTCTTTTGACATACCAACTGAATTAGCAGCTAAGCAAAAATCTTGAATGAATTTATTGGTAGCAAATAATTCATTGTTGGCTATTTCTTCATTGTGTACTGTCATATTAAATCGATAACGCTATTGAATTATATAAATATTTATCAATTAAATCACATAACACTA
>MAAB01029400.1_pt1 | contig 19806 bp, 18 predicted proteins | sample 1115991 | NCBI WGS metagenome assembly MAAB01 (sample SAMN04961124, study PRJNA320927) | seawater metagenome | isolation source: sample BD02T18 sea water enriched with oil for 18 days | place: USA:Gulf of Mexico | collected 2013-07-27
CTAGGTGTTGAAATTGAAGATGCCCTCTCAATTTAAGAAGAAACAGAAACATAAAGTAACGGAAGCGTCACTCGAGTTATTGGCTGAAACGGCTTATTTAGGTTAAATACTCTATGGCGAAATCGCCCCCTAAGCGAGTTAGTCAGGTAATTCTGACTATAGCTTTTATTAGGCTATGATGTGCCATAATGACACAAAGCTTGCCTATTCAAGATTAAATAGTCATAATACACATGTGACATTTTGACACATGAAAATAAAGGAATAAAATTATGGCTGCTACATTACCCAGAATCACTGCTAGGGTTGATATTGATACCCAACACTTACTAAGTAAGGCTACTGCATTAGCTGGGATGTCCAGTATAAACTCGTTCGTTTTAAGTGCGGCAGTAGAAAAAGCTAAACAAGTTATTGAACGAGAGCAAGTACTTAAACTCAGCCAACATGATGCCATTATGCTAATGGAAGCTTTAGACAAGCCAGCAACAGCTAACGCTAAATTAAAAATGGCGGCCTCTCGCTATCAAAGTAAAACACAATAATGAAAACTGTTCTGTTAGATAAAACTAAGCATGATAGAAATAATTTCAACTGTGAAATTACAGCCTTAAATCACTATTTTAAAGCTATGGCAAGCCAGCAAGCAAAAAAGGATAACACTAGAACATTTGTTCTCGAAGATACCACCAACAATTCACAGGTAATTGGCTTCTACACCCTCACCATGACACCTATCGAATTAAGGAGCTTACCTTCGAGACTGCAAAAAAAGCATCAGTCATCCACTTCAGGAGGTTTAATTGCGCGTCTTGGTGTTGATCTAAAGTACAAAGGTCAAGGTTTTGGTGAATGGTTATTAATTGACGCACTTGCCAAATTACTTGGTGCCAGCGATAGTGTCGCGTTTCCAGTAATTATTGTCGAGGCAAAAGATGGCTCAAAGCATTTTTATGAAAAATATGGTTTTACCGCCTTTGAAGACGATGAGAGTAAACTATTTATCACCATTGCCGATGTCAGGGCGAGTTTAAGTAATCTCTAGCTATAACAATATGAATGTGACTAAGCTAGGGGGTTAAAGCTATGGCACTATCGCCCTTAGCTAGATAGAACCAATAACATAAAAGTAACTTGTACCTATTTTGAATATAGAAAAAAAGCTAACCATTTCTGGTTAGCTTTCATCTTACCCAAGAAGAGCGTTAGCCGACTACTTTTTTAACATTGATTTTAAATCCGCGAATGGATTATAGGTGGCGGTATCTTGATTGGTATCGCCAGCTTTAACTTCCGTTTTATAATTGGCATGGTCTGTGTATTTTGCATGCTCGTTATCATGGCAGTAAATGCACAATAACTCCCAATTACTACCATCATTTGGGTTATTGGTATGGTCATGATCCATATGGTGTACAGTTAACTCTCTTAAGTTAGAAAACTCAAAAGCACGGGCACAACGGCCACATACCCAAGGGAATAACTTTAATGCTCGGTCACGATAACCTTTTTCTTGTTGTTTGTAATTGGCACTAGTGCCAAAGCGATCTGAGGACATAATATATAGGACAGTAATAAGTATAATGGGGATAGTGTATTGCTAAGCCCCCTACTTAGCAATAGTGAGTGTTAGCAATACTGAGTACGTGGTGATAGTCGATTAAAACAAGAACTACATATTCAGCGTATTTATTTCGACTTTAGTTTGTTGCTCTAAGACTTCCAATGTTTTTCCATGTGGGATGGGTAAACGTGACTCAGGATCAACTTGCACAAAAACGATATCATCAGCTAAACAAATAGTTTTTTTAGTGGCTTTATTACGCACCAAGCAAGTCACGGTAATAGACGTTCTACCTACCTTTTTGGTTACTAAACCAAATTCAACTACATCGCCCTGCATCGCTGGAGATTCAAAGCTAATTTCTCCAATATGCTTGGTAACCAAGCAGTTTGTTTCTAATTGACAGATAGCGTAAATAGCCGCCTCTTCATCAATCCATTCAAGCGCGCGACCGCCAAATAAAGAGTTTGCATAATTTAAATCATTGGGCATAACAAGACGACGAGACAGAAAGCGCATAATTAACCTTAAGGGTATATTGAAGTGGTATGACCTATTATAGCACTTAACTTAGCAATTACTGAGTTTTAACTCTAATTGATGTACGGTTATCTTAATGCTTCACATGACTTGCCTATCATCTCTTATTAAGGCCGTCAAAAAAATAATCTCGATAATATTTACATTAACTATTTTAATATAAAAGCCGCTAGGATAAATTAAGCTATTTAAGGAAAAATCGTGAATAAATATATCGTATTATTTAGAGGCATTAATGTTGGAGGTAAAAACTTATTACCAATGAAGCAGCTTGTGCCACTGTTAGAGAAAGATGGCTTTGAAGATGTTTCGTTTTATATTCAAAGTGGTAATGTGGTATTAAAAAGCATTCAAGCGCCTGCAGAAGCGATTAGAACTATCGTATTAAATAATTTTGGCTTTTCACCTGAAATATTTATCTTAGACGAAGCACAGTTCTCTAATGCTTCAAGTAATAACCCTTATCAGTCTTTCGAAGGAAAATTTGTACATTTTTATTTTTGCCATAGCCCTATTAAGCTAAACCAAGAGAAAATGGATAAATACATCACAGGATCAGAAGAGTATTTTATAAACGACAAGGTATTTTATTTACATGCTCCCGAAGGTATTGGTCGCTCTAAACTTGTCGCAAATATAGAAAGGTGCCTAGGACAAGCCTCAACGGGTCGTAATTTAAATACAATAAATAAAATAAGCGCTATGCTATTAAAATTTTAAAAAGCCCTACTGCACGTAGAGCTTTTTAATTAGCAATAAGTTGACCTTATGTTCACGCCAGAAGGTAAATAATTAGGAAAAAATATTTTTAAAACTATCAGCCATCTTCATAAGTTTTTCTTTCATTGTTCGCTTTAAATCGATATCAACACTACTGAAGATTGAAAACCCTTCAATGATAAGGGTTGGTACTGGTGTGCTTGATCTTACATGGCTAAGCTCATTATTAGGCGCTGCATTATCAATACTGGCAAAAATACAAAAAGCTTTAGAAGCCACATTAACATTTTCAGGTACATAAATAGTATCACTACTAAATAGGCTAAATATTTTTATACGCACTTCTTGTTGACTAAACACCGCATCAGTAAAATCGATATCTGTGCTACTAAAAATACTAAAATAACGTATTTCTTTAGCAACTCTAAACGCCCCTCCCCGATTGCTACTACTAAAGATATTTACCATAGTATCAACTTCTTCAGCTTCACCAGCGACATAGTTTGGTGCCAAGTCTTGCTTTTTACTTTCAACAAATGCTTTATCAACGGCAAGTGGTAAGTCGTTAGTTAGATCAACTAAGTCTTGATGATTAGCCAACTCCATCGCTTGATCTAATCGGCGTTCAAACGCCTCGTAAGATATTTCGCCATGGCTATAGTTCATGATCAATTGATCAATCACTTCGCTACGAACTGTTTCTATGGGTCTATCGGTTAAGGTAACTGGCATTTTACTTTCCTTGTGCATTTAAGTACTTTTATAACTTATTTACATATGAGTAACACTGTAACAAATACAGAAGCAATGACAATGCCAACAATATTAACCAATAAATACAATGAGTTGTAAAACTAAGGAGGAGTGGAAATAATAAAAACACAAAGAATTAGTTATATTGACTAAAAAAAGATGAATATTGCGAATAAAATTGAGGAAACTAAGGTGTTATTTAGAATTAATAACCTTAGAACTAGTTTTTTAATTCTAAGGTTATATTCTGATCGCAATATTATAGTGTCTTAGCAAATATATATGATTGATTATGCATTACACTAATAAACTAACTAGCGATTAATGAAGTACGGCACGAATAGGTAAACCTGCACAAATTTCAGCTTCAGCAATTAAAATCTCTTCTAAGCGCTGATCAACTTCTGCTTTGTCACAGTACTCATACGCTAGCTCAACAAATAAGTTCTTATGCTTTTCTTCTGATTTAGCAATGGCGACATAAAGATCTTTGTCTTTACCTTCAGGTAGCGCTTGTGAAACCAACCAGAATTTTTCATAACCTCGCGCTTCAATAACCGCAGCAACGAGTAATCTATCCATCATAAAGAAACTGGTGCCATTGCGAAACAAGGCGCGGATCTGTGTGATATATGGGTCTTTTTTATCTTGGCCTAAAGTCACGTCACGAGCGACAAGTAACTTTAATACCTGCTTAAAATGAATCAGCTCTTCAATGGCTAAATCTGTCATCGCACGAACCAACTTAGCTTTATCTGGATAATGAGATAACATCGCCATTGCCATGCCAGATGCCTTTTTCTCAGCAGCCGCGTGGTCTTGTAAAAAGCGGTCAAAGTCAGCCATAACAGCATCAACCCAGTCTTGGCCCGTGTGGTGTTTTAATTCAAACATATTTACTACTCTCTAAATCTTTATTTGCTCAATTAAGGTTACTTAACGAAGTTTACTTAATAAGCGTTATTTGATGAACTTGCCGTGATTTTACCTGTGAACAGGTATTGGAACAATATTTAATATCCCGCTTTAATGCATAATATTGATCTTGCTTAATAAAGCAGTTTATCAATTTTACCTTTATTAGTAGACTCTATCTTCAGCTTGTTATGTAGCCCCTGCCAAGCTTTAACTTTACCGCCAAGATTAATTTGTTTAAAACCGCCCTCTCTCGCATTACTCTCATCAATATTAAGAAAAGCTAACATTTTCAAATAACTGTCATCATCACTTACATCTATGGTAAGTAGATCTTGTGATCTGTCTTTAAAATAATCGGCAATACCTTGCTCGTGTCGGGTATAACAGCTCTGTAAAAACTCGTCACTGTTAAGATTATCTTCGGTTAACGGCGAAAAAATCTCATTATAACAACGTTTTAAATGTGGGTTAAAACCGCCATCACTACGCTGTAAATTAACTATCATGCGCTGCAATAACTGCTTAATTGACGGCAACCAACGCTCTGGGGAGCGGGTAAGGTAAATAAACTTACTGTTAGGAAAGTGTTTATCTAGTTTTTGGTAATCACAAAAAATAGGCGTATCTGCAAGTACTTGTGCTTGGGAAAATGCTGCTTGAGTATAGGCATTATGCGCGGTTTTATAACCCTGCTCTAACATGGCTAAGCAAACACTAGTGGTTGCGGTTCGGGGTAAACCAATGATAAATATTTTTTCTTGTAACACAAATACCAAACCTTTTAATAAAGAGAGATGGAGAACAAAGCAAACTAAAGTCGCATTTAAATCAAACGTTAACCATGGTAAAAACACGCAATTATACCTTATTTACTGATATAACAAACACACATTTGACAGTGATCAATAAATGCCTTATTTATGGGAGCATACTGAGTATATACCTCCTATACCTAGGAAAAATTAGCCAAGGAAATTTCATGACAATTCAAGACAAACAACCCAATGTTGATGGAAAAGCGGTTAAGTGGAGTGATTACTTAAAATCAGGCAATCGTATTTTTATTGGCTCAAATGCCGCCGTTCCCAATGCATTAATAGATGATCTCATCGAACATAGCGCGGGTTTGCATGATATTGAAACGGTTCATATTTTAACGTTATCAGAAAATGTTTGGGCAAAACCTGAGCATAAAGATCTTTTTAAAGTGAATAGTTTATTCATCGGCGGTAAAAATATTAGAGAAGCAATTGCCGAAGGCCGTGGCGATTATACGCCTTGTTTTATTTCTGATGTGCCACGTTTATTTAATGAAAATAGCTTACCACTTGATGTGGCGCTTATCATGGTAAGTCCGCCTGATGAATTTGGCTATTGTTCGCTCGGCGTGAGTGTTGATATTGTTTCAGCCGCAGTCAAAGCCGCTAAATACGTTATTGCGCAAGTAAATCCTAAAATGCCACGTACTAATGGTCATAGCTTTGTACATATAAATCAAGTTCATGCTTGGCTCAATGCAGAGCAAGACTTACCCCAAGTGAGCCCGCCTGAGGTTGACCGCCGTACAGAACAAATAGGTCAATATGTTGCCATGTTGATTGAAAATGGTGCCACCTTACAAATCGGCATAGGTAAAATTCCGGAGGCAGTTTTAAAGTATTTAGGTAATCACAAAGACTTAGGTATCCACTCTGAAATGATATCCGATGGCATTGTTGATTTAATGGTTAAAGGGGTTATCAATAATCGTCGGAAAACTTACCATAAAGGCAAGACTGTCGCGACTTTTTGTATAGGTACTCAAAAAGTATATGACTTTGTTGACAGCAATCCACACGTGGAGTTTTATCCGTCAGAGCACATTAACTCACCAGTAAAAATCGCGAAAAATGACCACATGGTTTCTATCAATAGTGCTATTGAAGTCGACTTAACCGGTCAGGTCGTTTCAGACTCTATTGGTTACCAGTTTTACAGCGGTATTGGTGGCCAAGTTGACTTTATTCGCGGCGCATCATTGAGTAAAGGCGGCAAGCCAATTATTGCCCTCCCCTCAACAACAAAAGATGGGAAAATATCCCGTATTGTTGCACATATAACTGAAGGTGGCGGTGTGGTGACCTCTCGTGGTCATGTTTCTTATGTGGTAACTGAGTTTGGCATTGCCTCACTGCAAGGTAAGAGTATTCGAGAGCGTGCGTTAGAACTCATTAAAATTGCTCACCCTAAATTTCGTGAGCAACTACTCGCTGATGTTCGTAAACATTATTGGGTACCTGAATATCAAGAGAGTTCTCCTAGCTCGGTACCTGAGTTGGGCACTATTGAAATGAAGCGCTTTAACTTTGCCAATATAAATTATATTTTAAGGCCGTTAGCGCCGGCTGATGAACGTAAATTACAAGAATTTTTTTATTCTCATAATAAAGAAACCTTGATGATGCGCTACAACCACCATATTACCCAAATGACCAGAGAGAAATCTTGTAACTTGGTCAGTGTTAATCAACATGTCGATCTAGCCTTGTGTTTCACCAAGAAGGATTCATTAGGCGAAGCAATACAGGCTGTTGCGCGATATTATTACATTGAGAACATTAATAGTGGCGAAGTAGCGTTTGTGATCAAAGAAAGTTTACGCGGCCGCGGTATGGCAAGTACCTTATTAGGTGAAATGATTGCCATTGCCAAAATACGTAAGCTTGATAGCTTAGTAGCCTGTGTAAGAAGTGATAATGCCTCAATGTTGAAGGTATTTGAAAAATCAGGCTTTGTACGACAACCGAGTGAAGATTTTGATGAAGTAAGTTTAAAACTTCCTTTGACTGAAATAGCCGCAGAGAGTTAACTGCTTCTATTTAATATATAAGCTTTTAAGCGACTTGAATATCCAGTGACTGTTTAGCTTTAAGCACTATGGTACAAGTAAAAGGAAATGGCACGGAGTTGACCTCTTTTAAAGAAAAGTTCAATGAGTACCTTTGACGCTTTAATTGTGTCATAGCGCAACAAGATAAATAGTCACTAACAATATAAAGAGAATTATTATGCCAGTTGGAATAATAGGCCACTATAAGTGTGGCGAACATGACATGGGTGATCATCACCCTGAAAATGGTAAACGCTTAACCGCTATTTCAGACCAATTAATTCGTAGTGGTTTAGATTATGTAGTCCGTCAATTTGACTCAAAACCTATCGATAGAGGCTTACTGTCTTTAGCGCACACACAAAAACATATTGATTTTGTTTTTGATAATGCGCCAGCTGAGGGAGAAGATAACTTTACGGTTGGTGAAGATTCAGTAATGAATGCAAAAACCCTCACCTCTATTTTGTATTCTGCTGGCGCTGCTGTTGATGCTGTTGATTTGGTGATGGAGGGTACGCTAGGCTCTGCATTTTGTGCAACAAGACCCCCGGGACATCATGCTGAGCATGATAAAGGTATGGGCTTTTGTTTTTTCAATAATGTCGCTATTGCTGCCGCTTATGCAAAACAAAAATATGGGGTAAAACGTGTCGCCATAGTCGACTTTGATGTGCATCACGGCAATGGTACTGAAGACATTATAACCAACCATTTTAATGCCTCGCCTGAAGATGACAAAGGTTACTTGTTTTGCTCGAGTTATCAGTATCCTTTGTACCCATTTGAAATAGAAGAGAGTGATACACCACCCATTATTAATGTACCACTGGCAGCTACGACAAAAGGTGAACAGTTCCGCGAAAAAATTACCGCACACTGGTTACCTGCTTTGCATAAGTTTAAACCTGAATTGATCCTTATTTCAGCAGGTTTTGATGCACATATTGAAGATGATATGTCACAGGTTAGCTTAACTGAAGCTGATTATCGCTGGGTAACTGATGAACTTAAAATAATTGCCACTGAGTATGGTGAAGGTCGTATCGTTTCAGTACTTGAAGGGGGTTATGCACCTAGTGCTTTAGGTCGTAGTGTTGTTGCACATATTAATGGCTTGATCGGTAACTAATCATCAACCGGTTGATTTCAACTCAAAGAGATTACAAAAAAACCAGCAACAGATATTGTTGCTGGTTTTTTAATTTATTATGACTGGTAATCATTCATTAAAAAGTAAACTGTTAACTGCTGTCGATTCAACGAATGAATTAAAAATACCAAGCTGCTGATAGCTGTGCATGATCATCATTGCTTAAGGTGTACAGTAAATCGTTTTCGTCATTACTTTGTAACAACCGAACATCAAAAGTGACAATAAAGTTATCACCAAAGCGGCGATTAGCTTCAATGAGAAAACTAAAAGCATTGTGGTCTAAATCACTACCAAACCCCATTAGTAATTCACTACTTTGCATGTCATTAAAAGCTAACCTTGCGCCAACAAATAAATCATTTTGCATTAATGAGCCTTGCGCGCCAAGTGCCACTTCGCCACGAGAATCCCAACTATGCTCCATCAATAAGCCTAAGTCGATATTCGATTCAAACACGCCAACAAAACTGTATTCAAAACCCGCTTGTGTGGCCCAAAAATCTTCAAGTGTTGTACTGCGATGTATACCTTCAAACTTCCATAGCCAATCACCTAATGTTGCTTGCACATCAACACCAAGTTGATCCATTTGGCTATAGTATTGTTGCAAGGTTGGTTGCAAAGTATCCTGTGACGATGGAGTTAAATAAGCTTCTCGGTTGGTACCATGAAACCAATAGGCGCCTAAATCATAATCACCGATACTATGAGCCCAGCGTAAAGCGAGATCAAGATGTTGTTGCCCCGCTGAAGATTCGTAATTGACGTTATCTTCATCGACAACAAAAGGTCCACGTAAGCGCCCTTCTTCACCGGCATAGGTTCTCTCACGAAAACCAGGCAGTAAAAACACATCAACAATGCCCCAATCATTAACCATTGATAAATTTACCATTTGCTGACCTAGTTTGTCTTCACCATCAAAATCTTCAACACCATCCGTTTGATTAATAACATCAACCAAATGTTGAAACTCGGTGACGCCCCAAAACTCTTTACGAATGCCTAAACGTAATTCCCAATCGTCACTGGCATGGATATAAGCCAACTCTCGAATATCGCCATGAGTTCGTTGCTTATCGTGGCTATCAACGCGATAAAAAGGTGTGAAAATAATACTATCGTCACCGTTATTCCACTGCCAGTAAAGCTCTGGTTCAACAGATAAGGACGTTTGACTATGATCTAATTGCTCTGGATAAAGCGCCTCTTCAAAGAAGTAACGCTGCTCAAGGGCAATGTTGCCAGATGCTTCAAACTCAACACCACCTGCAAAGGCAATATTACTAAGTAATAAACTAGTACCTACAGCTATTGCCGAAAGTGAGCTTGTTAATTTTTTAGTCAACATTTGCTTAACGTGCTCGTTTCAATGAATTACGGTTAAAGTCACTATCACTTAATCCGGTTTTAAAGTTGTAGTTAGCCCACTTTAATTCTGTACTCTTGCCGTTTTGGTGATTAATCATTTCTTGATTATCTGCGCGCCAGTGCTTAGACAAGTACTGTTTATAATCACTAAAGGTTAAGGTTTTAAGTAATGAGTCTTTACGGTCATAAAAATCAATTTTATGAGCAAGGTATTCTTTGGTATCTATCCAAACAACGCGGCGAGTGTAGCCCGAATTTTCATCAACTGGGTATTGCTCAACTTTAAAGTTAGTCACACCATTAAGCTCATCTACACCTAAATACTTATAAGTATATTTTTCTACTTCAAACGAGCTTAAATCTTCAAAAGCAAACTCAGAGCCCATAAATGGACCTGATTTATTACGTGAAGAAATACGTTTAACACGTTTTAATGCCGGTAAAAACAACCATTGGTCATCGGCCTCTACTGGATGTGAGAAACTCAAAAAAGCAGTGCCTTTTACATCACGAGGTTTATTAAAAATAGTTAAACTTTTATCGCCATCATTAAGAACTTCTAATGATTTCATTTTAATTTCACGAGTACTTTCTTGACCTTGTTTGTTACGTAACAACATCAACATATCAGCAGTACTATCTTGCCAGCCTAGGTCGCGTTTTTTAGATTCCAATGAGATATCTAAACCTTTTTGCTCTTCTGCACTTAGCGCAAAAGAGTTGCTTGAAACAGCCATTAAACTCAGCGAACTTAGCGCTAATACGGCGCTCATTAGTATTTTCTTAGTTAACATGTAAAATCCTTATAAATTCTTTAATTCACTAACCATTTATTGAATGAACTCATTAAATTACACCATTCAATAAATGGGTTAATATTTTTACAAACTTTTTAATAAATGAAGTTAACTTAACGGCTAACTTCATTTAGTCAGTACCAAGTGAGCAATTACGCCACTTCTACATTTTTTCTACTTGCTGAATCCGACATAACATCATCATTGGCTGCAGCAACATTTTTACGTTTATCTAACAGCATCAATAACGGTGGCAAGAATAAAAAGTCGACAATAAGTGCGATGAAAATGGTAAGTGCTGTTAAGAAGCCCATATCAGCATTCATTTTAAATGATGATTGTGCCAATACCGCAAAGCCTGCAACTAATACAAAGGTAGTTACCCATAATGCGCGTCCTACATTATCAAACGCATAATGTACGGCTTCTTTGGGACTAGCATCTTTATCACGTCGAGCATGCAGGTATTTACTTAAAAAGTGCACGGTATCATCAACAACAATACCTAAGGTCATGCCGATAACAACCGAAAGACCTAAACCAACTTGTGCGCTAAGTAAGCCCCAAAGACCAAAAGCAATAGCTGCAGGTGCTAAGTTTGGTAATAAACTGATAAGTCCAAAACGCCAGCTTTTCAAGGCTACACCTAACAAGATAGAAATTAAGATGAGTGCCAGTGTTGTGCCAATAAGCATGCTAATAATATTACGTTGGCCAATATGGGCAAACATCAAACTTGGGCTAGCAAAATCAACTTCGTATTGTGGTGCATGTTTGGCAAACCATTCAATCATGTCTGCTTCAACATTAATCAGCTCATTACTGGTCATGTTTTTAAAAGTCGCGACAATTCTTGATGAAGATTTATCAACGTCTAATTGGTTATTTAAATCTAAGCCATAAGGTAGTGACATTTCATACAATAATAAGTATTGCGCCGACATTTCCTGGCTGTCGGGTAATTTGTACCAGTTAGGATCATCACCATGCATATTCTTATTCAAACGCTTTAAGGTATCAGTAATGGTATTTACATGATCCGTTTCAGGACGAGCACGTAACCAGTCACTAAAATCGCTGACGCTGTGTAAATATGTTGGATTATTAATACCGCTCGATTCACCTGTTTTAACCGAGATTTCAACTACCATCATGCCAGATAAGTTTTCTTGCATGTAATCAGTTGCTGTACGGTATGGCACTGTTTCGTCAAAGTATTTCACAAAATCATCATTAAGCTCATTGTTTGGAATGAACATAACTGAAGCGATAATGAATACACTGGTTAAAGGTAATAAGGCCTTACGTTTGGCAATAACAAAGTCTGCCAATTTTGACATAATGTCTTTTTTACTTTCAGACTGTTTTTTCACCCGTACAGGTAAAACCGTTAGCAATGCAGGGAAAATCGTGACTGAAAAAACAAAAGCTAACATAACGCCAATAGCCACTAAGTTACCTAAGTCTCTAAATGGTGGTGAGTCAGAAAAGTTCATGCTCAAAAAGCCGATAGCTGTGGTAATACTGGTTAAGAAAATAGGCTGTAAATTGATTTTGACACTACGAGCAATAGCGGTACGTTTATCAGCGCCTTGGCGCATTTCATAAAACATCGATGTGAGTATATGAATACAATCGGCTACAGCTAAGGTCATTATCATCGTTGGCGCTGATGATGATGGCCCTGTCAAATAGAACCCCAACCAACCGGCTAGACCCATGGTAGTAACAATACTCATAATAATAACAAGTACAGTAGAAATGGTACCGGTAATGGTTCTAAGTAAGAGTCCTATAGTAATAACAACAACAAGAAACATTAACGGAATAAGTGTTGCACCATCGTCTAATGAAGCTTCACCAAATGAGGTGTTCATCATGATCATGCCTGACAAATGCACTTCAACACCCGGATTTTGTTCTAAAAATTTCGCTTTAATAGCACGGACGCTGGTAGCGACTTCTGGCGTTTCTGCCATCGGGTCAACACCCGGTAACTGCACAGTAACGTTAACAACAGAAACATGGCCAGTTTTAGAGATAATCTTATTAACCAGCAAAGGCTCACTAATGGCAATTTGTTTGATTTTATCAAGTTTGTCACTGGTTAAGTTCTTAGTCGACATAACAAGATCTTCAACGATCATGTCATCTTCTTCAGCATAGGTATATTGGAAGTTAGTGACTGAATCAACCCGTGTTGAATAAGGCACCTGCCAACTTGCTTTGGTTAATGCCTTTAGCGCCGCTAAATGCTCAGCGGTAAAAACATTACCGTCTTTTGGTACCACAACAAAAGAGACATTGTCACTTTTGGCGTAGACTTTTTGCATAGATTCAAAAGCAGTTAATTGCGGGTTTTCTTCACTAAAAAACACACGATAGTCATTTTTAAATTCTAATTTTTGCGCTCCTATACCAGCTACCATGGCGAAAGTAATACAAACCAGTATTACCCAAAATGGATTTTTACCGACAAAATTGTAGAGTTTGTCTCTCATTGTTAAGCTCCTTGCTTTAAAAAATTATCTTCGTAAAGAAGTTTTATAGGTGACGAAACGTCACTTTATATTTCAAAAAAATACGGTGTTAACCGCACTTTTATTAACCATTGAAGGCTTAAAACTTTAGTTCTCTGCCTTTTTCTTTTAACTGCTGTATCTCTGAAGGAAAAACTTGCTCCAGTGCTACTTTTAATTCACTACAGTGCATCTTGTCTTTAGTTAGAGGCTGCCATTGCAACCCATCAAACAGTAAATTACTTTGATTAAACAACTCTCTCTCTACAACCAAATTAGTTCGCCCACTACACTGCTCTACTTCTGAGGATAAAAGAGAAATAGTGCCATAAGCCATAGACCAGGTAGCAAAACACAATTGCTGCATATCCATATACTCAGGCATAACTAAGCTTTTGTTGGCAATAGCCTCTTCAAATATGCCAAAGATAGCGCCCATTAATTTAGTTTCTAATTGCTCTTGCTCTTGTATCCGCTCTGCACTCGACTTACCTAAAACATTAGGCGCCTTAGCGCAAATGCAAGTTTGAAATAGTGCAGGATGTAAAATTGCGTAGATAAGATAAGAAAAATTAACAAGCAACATACGCTCTCGTGTACAGCCCTGAAATATGAACGCTTTAGAAAATAACTCAGACAAAAGCTTGATAGCAAGGTTACTAATCGCAAGCAAAAGATCTTCTTTGCCAATAAAGTGCTTATAGACAGTACCTTTTGAGAAGGGCACTTGGGCAACAACTTTATCCATTGTGAGGTTTTCAATACCATTTTTCTGGATAAGTAATACTGCAGAGTTGATTATTTGCAACTCTCTTTCCTTGAGTGCAGCTTCATCGAGCAATTTAGGTGGTGTCATGTTGTCTACTTTTAAATGTGTGACGAAACGTCACTGACGATTCGTCACATAATAAACCCATTGTAATTATTGTCAATGAATTTGTAACTAACATGTACAGTTAAGTTTTATTTCATCGATATAATATGAATCATAGTGACTATTGAAAGAACTACTTCTGAACAACAAATTCTGTATTGCATCCATCGATTTAACTCAAGACACATTGCTGACATTAGCTATTAGCTCCTCAGTTAGCTTAGCCAAAGACATTGACCGTATATCACTAATTAATACGCACTTGTCTTTCGCTGGAGATACAGAAATTAAAGTCAATTACAAAACCTTATAGGAAAGGTAAGCTTAATTAACAGACAAAGAATTATTGACTAAAATTAGTGACGTAGGAGTATTATTTGTCCTGATTTATTTGCTGTTGTTATGAAGCTTGGTACCAAAGAATTTTTTTAAACTGGTAATCACAACAACACAAGTCGTAACCACTATAAACTGACCAATTAATAACATGAATAACTTTGGCCAGAAATTAACTTCCTCGGTAAATATTGGATGCCAAAAATAAGTGAGAGTTAAGTTTCCTGGAAAAAGAAATATGCTATATCCAGGTAATGGTCCATTAAAAAACTCCCAATACTTCCAGCTCAGTGAAAATGCAATTAACCCTATGACCATAGCAATAAGACCAAAGTAAATAGCAGATTTAAACAGATTCATAACGCCCTAGTAATAATTTTTTGTCGTCAGTTCAATAGATTATAAACAATAAATCACAAGAAAAATCATCACTAGCAGCCTTTTTCTCGTAGCGCATATGTGGAAACTTTATTTTCAAATTGATTGCTTAAAAAATATTATGGAATCGTCACTAACTACCACTTTGCTGACCTAAATTAGCCCTCACAATTAGGCTGATTTATGTCCGCAAAGGATACGAAAGGGGACGTTAGAGTTTGCTTATCTATTGGCAACAGAACTGAAAAATCGGACATAAAACCTCTCAGGTAGAGTATTAATTTTGCCATATAGCTAATGAAAGGGGTTGCTCTTAAAAAAGTAACTGAATTAGATTTTATATCACCTTAAGCTATGTAGCAAAAATTACTCTGTCACTACGACTAATTGACTTTAATGAAGTCATCTTGTTCCATCCATGTGTGTTCGACCTGAATTTATTATACTTCGCCACTATTTTCAGTCATATTCATCAAGATTCTTTATTAGTAGTACTCAAAAAACGTCAATCGTTTATTTAATCTATGAAATTTATATTGGACCGATTTATGTTGAATCATTGCTAATTAAATGGAGAAACAGGCAGGTAACGAATTGGAGTCACATAATGAAACGATTTATAGCTCTTACAGCGGTCCTGTTATTTATTAAACCCTCATCTGCGTGTAGTGGTACAACCATCACCTACTCTTTTGAAGACAGCGTCGATGGTACGTTCAGCGCTATTTCGGTTTTCTAAGTCAAACTCAAAGTGTCAGTTCTTTTTACATGTTTCAACCAAGTAACTTTACCCAAACACACATACCGTTGATTAGTATAAACTTGTTTTGATTGGCGTGTTATATGCTTCAAAACCTATACTTTTTTACGTATATTTTCGTTGTCTTCATTACAGGAAGGAAGTATATGCAACAAAGCTCCACATTCACTTAATAATCAAAGAACATCTGTTTTAGATAAATAGAAGTACGTAAGAATTGGGGTAGCTGTTTCTAAGCACACATTCTAGTAACTTATCTAAACCACCTGTCCCTAAAGGAGTTCACATGATTAATAGAAAAACACAGGCCATAAGAAAACGATTCATATTACTTATTACACTGATTTTTTTTGTTTCATCGACTAGTTGGGCTGCAACTGTCGAAGGTTACATCAACAAGCCCAATACACTCTTTGCAAATTCCCAACGACTAGAGTTTAGGGGGAAACCTGGACCAAACTTCAACACAAGAAACATAACTATTGATGGCTTCTATCGTTTTGATAATGTCCCCTCTGGAAATTATCAGGTGAAGTATGATGCCAACTTTAGTGGTTATAAACTCCCTTCAACCAGTTTATCCATGTACTTACCCAATCTGATCACAGTAGATGACACGCCGGTAAATGATATAGATATTGATATGACTTTAGGTGTACTTCAAGGGGAAGTTAGTATCAATGGTTTGTGGGGCTTTGCTGATTTACGTGATGCATGGATGACTTGGAACGCATCGGGAACAGTGAGAGCACACTTTACCACCGGAACAAATGGGCCTGCACCTCTTGATGGAACATTTCGAGTTGTTGGTCCAGCTGGTGTCGCAACCAATAATGATATAATTTTTAGGTGGGTGACTGGGACGGATGGTGGTGGGAACTATGATGGTGTGGCTCCCTATATTGGGGTTCAGTCTTTAGACGTGAGATTTCATGGTATTATCACTGAAAGTTTGGCTTCAGACACAACACGACAGTTAACCCCATTTCCAATAAGAAGTATTTCAGCATCGGAAACACAGGCGACATTTGAAGTACCTAGTGGCAATATCTCTCAAATAGAGTTTCATTGTGCCGAAGAACCTTGGGATTATTGCTTAAGCAATGCAGAATTTTCTTCTGTTTCGGTAAGTGGCAGGGCATACAATTTTCAAAACTCAAGTTCAAGCCAAACCATAAAAATAATGGCCGTAGCTGGAACTTATCCACTAAAAGCAATCATCCAAACAGATACACAGGAGACATTCACCTCTTATATCACAATCACACTGAGTGAGCCTGTTCATACCCCGGTAAATTCAAATGAAGTGCTTAACTTTGAAAACGGAATTGGCGCGACAATTGGCACATTAGATTTTAATGGCAGTGTCACCCAAGCGGGTCAAACAACGTTTAATGAACTCACCGACGGGCCAACACCAAGTGAAGGTTTTCAGGTTTATGCGCCTAACAACACCGAACAGTATTTCGACATCATAACAACGGCTGATTTTTCAGGGTTAGTGCAAGTATGTGTTAATTACGATGATAGTCCATTTGCGAGTGATGCAGAAGAAAAGGTTTTACAACTAAGTCATTATGTTTTGGATGAAGTCACACAAGTGGGTACCTGGGATAACATTACTGATGAAGGATATCCTCTCACCGACAGCAATACGCTATGTGGTACCACAGATTCATTCTCCACCTTTGCTATTGTCGTATCTCCTGATAGCGATAATGACGGAGTCCCAAATGTAAGCGATAACTGCCCCGCAACTTACAACCCTGAGCAGGAGGATTTTGATGAAGACTCACTAGGAGACGTTTGTGATGTTGACAGTGACAATGACGGCGTAGCAAACCTTGATGATTTTTGCCCATCAACAGAGTTAGGTTCAATTGTCCCTAACAGTACACCCATAGAATATCAGGATAATGGTTGTACAAGTGAGCAACGTTTAAATTTAGCCTGCCCAGCATCTGGACAGTATAGAAATCATGGTAAATATGTATCTTGTATTACTACTGAAGCGCACCGCCAAGTTGATGTAGGTTTAATAAATAAGAACGAAATAGGAAGTATTGTTGCCAAAGTAGAAAATACAATATAAGTAAGTAAAAAATATATTCATATCCATTAAGCAAGTAATGAAAGTTGCTCCAATATTGCGAGGGAGCAACTTTCAAGCACCATTCAGTGTATTTAATCAAGCCTATAGCTTCTATGTTCTTACCCGTTGCTAAATAAATAATTATGTAATCTTCCCACAAAATCAACCTACATAACCGGATAAGTTCCTATAATATATAAAACTAATGATTTAATGTCGGTGAAATTAAGATCAAAAGTGGTTAGTAAAAATATAAAGCTCTAACTAAAGGAGTATTCCTAAGTTGTTAACGAAAGTCGATATAGCCAAAGAGACAATTAATCTCAAATTCAGTTAACGAAAATAAGCTCACAGTTGCCAGTAGCAGCATTAAACTTAACGTCAGCTTAAGAGCGAGCAGTTGTCGTTAATATCAGCCACTAGGGCATGTCAACTAAGCGCACTTTTTTGACGTTAGCTTTTGATGAAGGTAAAACTACCAGTGTTCATTGCCCTAAGGTCACTAGCTACCACAAAGGAGACATTAGCCATTACAGCTTATTGCCTCTATTGGATTAGATTTTATATCGATAACACCTAATTAACAGGCAAAAAATTGTTGGCAAAAATAAGCGACGATGGAGCAAAAGCCGACTGTTATTTGTCCTTATTTATTTGCTTATAGCTGCTTTATACGAAAAAATGGTGTCTAAACTAGTTTTGTAGCCATTCAATGGCGGTATCGATTATTTTCTCCTGATCAACTTCTTGTTCTACAGAAACTCTGCTACCGTATTTCTGCAACTCTTTATCTGCCATTACAACAATACTCAAGAAAAGTATACTACCATCACTTAGAGTAAAAGATCGGTTACCAGTTGATAATCCACAACTATCCGAGCCAAATATTTTGACGTTGTCCTGCTTTTTAAAAGCTATTAAAGCGGCTTCACCTGCACTTGTAGTCCGCCTACTGCTAAGGACAGCGATTTTGGGGCTTGGATTCAGTAAATAGTAAGGACTGTCTACCGTTACCATAACATCATCCCCCTGAAACGATGAACCATCTCTGTAACCCCAAGGAATAATATTTTCATCCGCATCATAGAAATGTCCATAAACGCCATTATTTAGAAGTGAGCCTATACCTGCTATTGCGGGCCATATTGCGCCGCCTCTATTGTTTCTTAAATCCACAATCCAACCCAACAAATTGCCATTATCTTGTTGGGCTATTTCTTCTTGCATGTTGGTTGCATATTCTTTCTTTTTTATAACATCATAAGATGAAAAGCCATCAATTCTGATATAACCAACATCCTCTCTTGTTGGTTTAATCATATTGAAATTCTGTTCACAATCAAAATCACTATAATAAGCGAGTATATCTCCACTAGCAGACATCAAACCACTATGATTAGTATTTAGTAACTTGAGTGCATGTTTAATTGCCGTATATGTACCTTTAATATTCGCCGCATTGGCTGCAAGAGAAGTGACTTCAGATTCGAGTGCCCCCCAATCCACTTCATGTTTGGTGAGGACATTTTCCCTCATTATTTCTATAATTTCAGATACATAGTGTTGTGCAACTACTGATTGGTCTTGGGAATTTGTGCTTTTATTTTCGTTACCTCCTCCACACGAAATTAGAATTAAACTTATGGAAATTATACTTATCATTCTTTTCATTTGTACATCCTTGTTTATTAAAGAAAGTATTTAGGCCTGATTTAGCAGCGAACGCCACAATAAGCTGCTAAGTACCTTTTGCTAAAATGCGCGAAGCGCGAGAAAACTGTACGTGTCCGTTTGAATACCTTGCCAGCAGAAGGTAGTTAAAACACTACACTTTTGACTAACATTAAATTAGTGGAAGTGAGAAGCAATAAACACGGCAACACTTAACCACTAAACTTGATTGATAAACAATAAAATAGAATGTTTACCTATTTGTAAAACTAATATGGTAAACACGAAAAGGAAGGGGAATATACACCAATCCTTTGATGTGAAGTACCAAGCAAAGCAACTAAATAAACTTGAACAAGTGTTGCCTGATAACTATTAAGCATTTATCTCTTGTCGAAGCATGAGAGATAAATGCCCTGTTGGACTGAGCCGTTAGGCACAGTCCATATGGATTTTGTTTATTGAGTCATCACGGTGATAGGAAGGAG
>MAAB01001507.1_pt1 | contig 19803 bp, 19 predicted proteins | sample 1115991 | NCBI WGS metagenome assembly MAAB01 (sample SAMN04961124, study PRJNA320927) | seawater metagenome | isolation source: sample BD02T18 sea water enriched with oil for 18 days | place: USA:Gulf of Mexico | collected 2013-07-27
CCTTATCTACGTGCTTCAAAAGGCTCGGTTATTAATATTTCATCAATCATGAGTTTTGTCGGTTTTCCAATGTCTTCAGCCTACTGCAGTAGCAAAGCAGGTTTGAGCATGATGTCAGAATCACTGAAGCACGAACTAGAGCCGCTAGGGTTGCGAGTTCATTCGGTAGAACCGGGTGGGTTTAGAACGGGCTTTGCAGACAATAGTCAGTGGGGAAATGACAATAACGAGGCATATATGGAGCGAACTTCTCACTTCCATCAATTGCAGAATAAGTTAGGTGCAGGTGAAGGAAAAGATCCTAGCCCAGTAATAGAGCGTGTCCTTTCTTTAGCAAATGGTGGTAATGCAACGCTGCGTAACCATGTAGGTCGTGACGCATGGCTTTCGAGTGTTATGCAAAAGGTTCTCCCTAACGAAGTTCGCCTAAAAGTAATGAGCCTCATGTTTAAACGATTATTTCACTAATACGCTGAATATAATAACTCAGAGTCTAACGGAGAAAACAGTGACTGCACCTACAATGCAAATAAATGCAGGTTTAACTATGCCCGGCCTTGCCTCTGAGCACCGGTTGCAAGCGATGCTAAATGGTTCAGCCAAGAAGCAATTAGAAGAACGGTTAGCGCTTGAGGTGGAGCCACCATTATGGACTGCTGAATTTTTCAAATTGACACGAACTGATTTATTTTTGGCGGCTAACGATAGTGAGCGTGAAGAAATACTAACGTTATGTAGTCGTTCTCTTGTTGAAGAGGCACTTTTGATAGAAAAGTGTGGCATGGCATTTGGAGCAAAAATGTCAGCTCTATCGGAAAGTACTGAGGAACGAATGTTCTATAACTTGATGGCTGGTGAAGAAGCTATTCACTACCATCAAGTACGTCAATTTGTACCCAATAACGGAGAGGATGTTGCCCCAAACGCATTTCATCACCTTCTAGCACGACTGATCGAAAATGGTGACCGAGATAGCTTGGGTTTTATTATTCAAGTTGTACTCGAAGGGTGGGGAATTAGCCATTACAAAACTCTTGCCGAAAATACGTTAAGTCAAAAATTTAGTATTGAATTAAAAGAGATATTGAAAGATGAGTCTCGACACCACGGTACTGGCGTAATCCTTTCTAAGGAACGCACATTTAGTATTGAGACTGTTGAATATACGGTGAAGGTGTTGATTGAATTTTTACAGATGATTCAGCTCGGATCACAATCGGTTCTTGGTGCTGTGTTAAACGTACTTGGTGAATTGAAAAAAGAACAAAAAATAACACTATTAGAGCAGCTGGATAGTGTAAAGGATAGCGCAGAAACGCTTCAAAAATTGCGTTCGTTAATGATACTTAATGGTGGAGAAGATATCGTGTTGCGATTAGACGCGCTCCATTGTTTTACTCCCTATTTAGCAGAGGATTGCTTGTGAGCACACAATTACCTAGAGACCCATCGCCATTAAGTTTGGACTTGAAAACCTCAAAGAAAATTGAGATTAATCATCGCCGTAATACGGAAGGCGATCACACTGAACGTCTTGATGCCTGTGCAAAAACCTTTAACTATGCCGATTGTAAAGGTGAGAATTGGAATCCAGAAAAGTTCTCGCTTCTGTTTAATACACCGCTATGGGATCAGTCTACTGCCTCTCAGCGAGTAATTCTCAATCAGTTATATTGGGTTGCCTATTACTCCCAGATAATCTCCGCAGAGATTGCGACGATATTTTATAATCAAACCAGTGCAGCAGGTTTATACGGTCTGAATGATTTTCGCGGCGTTTGCGATATGCTTGATTTAGAGTCCGCTCAAGAGCGAGCTCATATAAACGCTTTTTTCACAGTGTCAGAAAAAGTGGAAGAAGAACTATTTGGCGAACGTGTATTTTCTTATGATATGCGTAACCCCTATGCTCAGACGATGATTTTTCCGGATACCAATCACCTGAAAAGTCTATGGCGTTCAATGCAGCTTCGTTCATATGCATTGCTATCTTCAGGTAGTGCATTTATTGCTTCTCAATATTTTACCGTTCGTGGATTACGTACATTGAATGGAAAAATGGTTCAGCAACGCTTGAGCCAGTATTATCAGAAGCACCCTGACCAAGCTAATGCGCCGATTCCTTCTTTAATAAGTTATTACCATTTTATGGATGAGTCTTACCACTTTAATAGCTCCTGTATCATCGGGCACGATGTTATTCGATCATTGCCAGAACCTACACAATTCGAAAAGTTGGTGGGTAATATGAGCATTGTTGGATGCCAGCGTGACCACAGTAATTTCTCAACAGTAGTTAATGGTCTCTTCTGGTATGAACCCGCTCTTTTTGAACCCATTTATAAAATATTGCGCAGCGATATCTTTAATATGAATGATAAAGAAGCGCTAAACATGATGAAAAGCTGTTTCTGTGAAGAAAATCAGGCGGTTCATGATTCGTTTGACACGATGAATTTGGCCATCGAATCTTACAAAAGGTATCTAGAACCATTGAGTTACGTGAATCAATCGAACAAGAATCTTTCTGTTATGAAAAAGATGAATATACAAAAATATTTAAATACCAATAGAAAGGAAATGCGGAATTTCACTCCTCCGACAGCGTTAACGTCTCGCCGTAATTCGCCGATAGTCTTGTCGTAGTAATAAACCAAAGTAGTAATCAATGTAAGTAGTGTGGAAAAAACTATGGGTAGTGAAAATAATAAACATGTAGTGTCGTTCTTCGACCCGGCCTTCGAGCCGATTTCCATCGATCGCGGTGAAATGTTGTCTGAGGTGCTAGATGCCAACAACTCACCGTTACTTTTCGGATGTAGAACGGGAATCTGCGGTACTTGCGTGATCGAAGTTGAAGGCGAATTGCCAGAGGCTGATGACGAAGAAAAAGAACTTTTAGAAATTTATGCGCCAGATAATCCAAAAGCTCGTTTGGCATGTCAGATTGAATTGAACAGTGACCTTCGTGTTCGACCATTGAATTTCGAATAATCTGTATACAAAGTTATTATAGGTAGGGTGTTAGATAATGGACGTTAAAGATTTTTGGTATGTTGTTGCCGAAAGCAGTGACCTGAAAAAAGATCAGGTACTTGCTCGTAAAGTTATGGGGGAATGGCTAGCTGTCTTCCGTGATGAAAATGGGAAAGTTGTTGTTATGCAGGATCGCTGTAAGCATCGTGCAGCTCAGCTATCTCGCGGCAAGGTATGTCATGGAAAACTGCAATGTCCATATCATGGCTGGGTCTACGGTAAAGAGGGTCACGTTGTTGCAGTTCCATCAGAAGGCGATAACTTTAAGCAAACGGCCAAGCGCAAAGGGCATACCTATATAACGTGCGAGATCGATGACTACATTTACGTTTGTTTGGCAGAAAGCGGTTCTACTGAAGAAAAACCCTTTGCGATGCGCCATTACAAAGAGAAAGGATGGAAGACCATCCGGTTAGTTAATCGCTTTGATAACAATGTCACCAATTGCGTAGAGAATTTTATTGATATACCTCATACGGTATATGTGCATCCTGGTATTTTCAGGAACCCTAGAAAGCAGGAGATTGACGTTGATGTGCAGCGTATCAATGGTGCCGTTAAAGCGTCCTATCTGAATGAGACCGATAATTTTGGCTGGTTTTCCAAAGCACTGAATCCAAAGGGTGGAAATATCCAGCACTCAGATGAATTTTTTATGCCTAACGTCAGCTGTGTTGAATATATTTTTGGTCCAAAAAGACACTTTATCATTACGTCACAATGTATTCCGTTAGAGGATGACGAAACCTTGGTTTATACCGATTTGACGTATAACTATGGTATTTGGAACACGTTGGCTGCACCTATCATACGTCGGCAGGGACAGGCAATTATCGATCAGGATATCGACGCTCTAGCAAATCAGATGAAAGTCATAAAGAAATACGGTGATGACTTCTCCAATACATCGAATGATGTCATTCATGTTTGGGTTGAGTCTATCCAGAAAGAACTGGAAAAGGGGCAAGATCCACGCCTATTGCCAGAACGAAATAAACGTACGACGATGTTAGTGTAGCCCCATGGATATAGTGAATACGCTATTCTCGCTACTTGAGAACTTTGAACTAAATACAATACTTCTTGTAGTGGGATTCGACATTCTATTAATAGCAACCTTTTGTCGTCGCGGCGGTTTCTCGCTGCTTAAAAATCGTAAAAGGGATGACTGGATTTTGGATCTCTCAGGTTTGTTTGTTCAGGGTACGGTTATTCCCTGGCTTCAAATTGTTATTGTTATTGCATTGATGGCAACAATACTTCCTGATTTGGCAGGAAGTATATCCTGGCATCCATTAGCTGCGTTTGCATTTTGTTTTGTCGTTGTGGATTACGGGTACTACTGGAATCATCGTTTGTTCCACAATAAGAAATTGTGGGCAATACATCAGGTGCATCATACAGCGTCTCAAATGGATGTAATAACAACGTCACGTAACACCTTGTGGACGAGCATCTTTATCGTATACCTGTGGGTTAATGGGGTAATGCTCTACTTATTGACTGACCCTGTTGCCTACCTACTCGCAGTGACGTTAACAGCTGTTCTTGATTTGTGGCGCCATTCAAAATTGCAACCAACAGGGGCTCTTAAAACTATTTTAGGGTCAGTTTTAGTATTGCCAAATGATCATGCTTGGCATCATTCACAAGACATATATGACGTTAATTTTGGTGCGAACCTTAATTTATGGGACAAAATTCATGGTAGTTGGTATGTGAACGAAGCGGAACCAGCGAAAATTGGATTGGTTCTCGATATGTCTGTTGTTTCTAAATTATGGTGGCCTTTCCGATGACATTTTACGGCAAATTAATTTCATTTTTCCCAATTCTTAATGTTGTACTTGTCCTAGTGGCATTGATAAATTTTATCATTAATCCCGGTTTTTTGTATGGCCTGGAGATTCTATTCTTTATCTATTTATTTCCTTTGATTTGTTTTCATTTACATCAATTTATTTGCCCGCTAAATGAAGGTAAATCGAGCATTGGTTCCGGCTATTCCGCTTGGTACGGAACATATATGATTCAAAATATGCATATCACATTCCCCATGTTTGAACGCGTTTTACGACTGGTTCCTGGTGTGTTCTCTGCCTGGCTACGGTTATGGGGTAGCCAAGTTGGGAGAAACATCCATTGGACAACACAATTTGAGGTGTTTGATAGAAGCCTATTAAAAATTGGTGACAATTGTGTTTTTGGTTACGAAGTTAAGGTTTCAAGCCATGTCGTGATGCCTAGTTCAGAGCATGGAATGATTGTCTATGTTAAACATATATCCATCGGAAACAATTCATTTATTGGTGCCGCTACCCGAATGACACCTGGAGTTGTTGTTGAAGAAAGGGCATTAGTTCCAGCAAAAAGTGACCTTTATCCAAATACCGTGGTAGAAGGAAGGAAGAAAAAGGCGAAATCTACTCAAGTCAGCAATAAAAGCGCGGAGTTGACGTGAAACGTATTCTTTACCACCTTGTTAAAGCTTACACATCACCATTAGCTCGGCGGTTCGATCATGCTTTGAAAGATCCGGTGTTCGCCCAACAACAAGTTCTTGAAAATATCGTTCAAGACTTAAAGGAAACGAAATACGGCGCTTTCTATAATGTAAATAGCGTTAGTGATTTTAGAAAGTCGATACCATTGGTTAATTACGATGACATTAGCCATTGGATGCAACGCCAGCGCGAAGAAGAAAACAATATAATGGTCGCATCTGATGTGGCTTTATATGAAAAGACGTCTGGCAGCACAGGGCCACATAAGTATATTCCTTATACTATGGCATTGCGTCGTAGCTTTACTCGTATGTTCTTACTATGGGCGCACAATTTAATCGCTAATGTTGATGGCCTTGGCAAGGGGAAATTTTATTTTTCTGTATCCCCCAACTTTGATGAAGAACGATTAACAGAGCAGGGAGTGCCCGTTGGATTAGAGAATGATGCGGATTACCTAGGGGCAGTATGGCGGAGAGTGTTATCTCCATTTATGCTGACTGATCAGAGTCTAGGAAAAATACGAGACCCTGATGCGTTCAAGCAAGCATTATGTTTTTCGTTATTAGATTGTTCCGAGTTAGAGACAATTTCTGTTTGGAACCCTTCATTTTTAACGTTGGTCTTACAATGGATAACTGACAATCGAGTGCTTGTGCTAAGCCACATGGGTGATTCGCTAGACCACAACCGGAAGCTTGCACTTGAATCAGAAACAATTGATTGGCAGCGAGTTTGGCCGAAATTAAAACTTATTTCTTGTTGGGCTGACGCAAATGCTCAGCCACTTGCCGAAAAATTAAGGATAAGCTTTCCCGACATTATTATTCAAGGAAAAGGGTTGCTTGCTACTGAAGCACCAATGACTATTCCTATGATGAATGTTGAGGGTGGCGTTCCATTGGTCACAGAGACCTATTTCGAATTTCTAAGGGAAGACGGGAAGAACAATGTCAGTGCCAGTGATTTAATCACCCTAACGGACCTGGAAGCAGGTCAACGGTACGAAATCGTTGTTAGTCAACGCGGTGGGCTATATCGGTATCGTATGGGTGACCAAGTAGAAGTGGTTGGAAAAATACATAACACGCCAACACTGAAATTTGTTGGTAGAAATAACAGAACCAGCGATCTCGTGGGTGAAAAGATGAATGAGAGCTTTGTTCGTGATGTTATTCAGTCATTACCAATAAAAGATATAAGCTTTCAGAGTTTGATGGCAACTAGAAACCCTATCGATAGCTATGTGTTGGTCTTAGACAGTGAGATTGATGACGTTTCTCGCATTGAAATGATATTAGAGAATGGGTTGCAGAAATCCTACCATTATCGCCATGCTAGAGCATTAGGGCAATTGTCTTCGGCAAAGGTAATGGTTGTGCCAGCTATTGAAAATATCATATCAGATCATTCATTAGAAAACGGAAAGCCTCTAGGCAATATTAAGCAAAATTACTTAATGCTTCCTGATTCGAATTTAGAAAAAAGAATATTTGGTGAATTTTAGTTTCTAAAATAGACCAAATAAAATATGTCAAAAAATATATTGTTCCCCTCAAGTCGTATGGACCTGGTTGGATTTAACTATTTATATAGATTAGGAGTTGTTTTAGATGGAATATTCGATTTGGGATAAAGATTTTTCCGCTTGGATTATCGCAGCGCGGTCAAATCAAGTAACAAAGAAAAAAGTATACAAACGTAAATTGATGAAAAAAGAAATTGTCCTTTTTCGAGATAATGATGGCGTAGTTTCTGCGCTGAAAGATCAATGCCCTCACAAAGGTTTGCCTTTGTCACAAGGAAAGATGCGTGATGGCAATGTGGTCTGTGGCTATCATGGAATGGCCTTTAATGGTGCTGGATCTTGCGTTAACGCCCCATGTTTATCCGCTGACGAGACGTGCCCTTCTACTAAAGTCGATTCCTATACCGTTAAGGAACAGGACGGATGGGTTTGGTTTTTCTGGGGCAATGATCAAGAAGTACTTGCTGAGGGGCCACCCAGCTTTCCAAAAGATAAGAAATTTCGTTGGTTTGAGTTGGAAAAACAAATAAAAGCTCAACCACATTTTATTCTGGAAAACTCATTTGACTGTACTCATGCCTGTTTTGTACACAAAACTTTTTTTAGGGATGGGCCGGTTCAAATGGCCAATGCTGAATTGGAAGAGACCGATTACGGTATGCGAGTCAAAACCACAGAAGAAGATGGTCGAAAAGTTAGAATTACAAAATACCTTCCATGGAAAGCAAAAGAGGTATTTCATACTGATGAATACTTTAAGCCTTTTACTGCTTATGTGAATTATCACTTCGGTTTAGGTAAACACAGAATTATTCTTACCTGTAGCCCAGAAGATGAAGATACAACTAGGGTATTTACAAGAACAGGTGTACAAGCTGGAATTTTCTCTGGCTTGGCTGCTTTTATTTTACGTTGGTTAACACCTGTCATTATTGCAGAGGATGTTGCTGCCATAGAAGGACAATCGCATTCATATAGAACACTTGGTGGCCGTTATCAAGAATTGAAAAATGCTGATGTTCCTGCAATTTGGATGTTCAGTATCTACCGACGTTTTTTTGAGAAACGCCCTACAGGGGACAAGCGACCTAGGACGGTTACCTACAAATTATGATTGATCAAACGTATGATTTCATTATCTTAGGCGCAGGTACTAGCGGTTGTTTTTTGGCTGAAAAATTATCTCGTGATGAGAATGTAAAGGTTTTACTTGTCGAAGCAGGTAGTTTAAGTCGGAATCCCGTGTTATCCATGCCTGCGGGGTTTACACAAACACTATTCGATAAGAAGTATAACTGGTGTTTTAATTCAGCACCGGAAGCTCAATTGAATGACAGGAAAATCCATTGTCCAAGAGGAAAAGTTGTTGGCGGGTCGAGTATGATCAACGGCATGATCCACGCGATTGGGCAGCAAGAAGACTATGATGGCTGGCTAAAAGAGGGTTTTTCCCTTTCCAATAGCCAAGGGGTCATGTCGAAGTTCGGTGAATTATTTCCCGAGGGAGATGCGATCACTAGAGCCCAGCCCCACCCTTTAGAATCCGTATTCTTGTCTGCATGTAAAGAATCTGGTTTGCCCTATGCAGATAAGTTGCATGAGTCACAAAGTATCAGCTCAGCTGGGCCTTACTATCATACAACGAAGAACGGCAGGCGGAATGGTGTAACGTCAATTTTACCCGTTCTTCGAGAACGGAAAAACGTTGCATTGTTAACACATACCCACATTGACAAACTACACATTGAAAATGACCGGGTTATTCGAGTTAATGCGATTTACCGTGGAAAGAAGGCGTGTGATATTGAGGTAAGAGGTGAGCTTATTCTCTGTTTGGGCGCGATTGGATCACCCGCAGTACTCCAACGATCGGGGATTGGTTCACATGATAAGTTGAAAAAAATTGGTATTGAAACAATACTCGATTTGCCTACTGGTGAGAATCTGCAAGATCATTTGCTTATTAAAAGAACCTATAAGCTCTCAGGGATGCGTACCTATAATAGCGATGCTTCTGGAATGTCTCTAGCGAAAACGTTATGGGACTATTCAGTTAATCGAAAAGGACCTTTGACAGGAGGGGCCTCTAGCTTAGGCGCTTTTATTTCAGTAGGTGACCAGGAGATTCCTGATACTCAAATTTTCTTCTCTTATGGTAGTGGGAAAAACTCTACTAAAGCCCTCGTCGTTGATTCTTTCGACGCAATAACCATTGGCTCTTACCAACTAAGGCCTGAAAGCCGAGGCAGCGTTTCTATTAGCTCATCAGACCCCATGAAATCACCTCTTATTCATTATAACTATCTGTCTACAGAGAATGATTGGAGTACATCTAAAAAAGGCCTTATGTTTCAAGAGTCTTTGATGGCCCGTAGTGCTTTTGCACCATTTAAGCCAGAGCCTCTCATTAATGGCCTTAGTCATGAAGATTATATTCGTCAATTTTCTGATACAGCACATCACCCAGTAGGCACCTGTGCTGTAGGTGACAATGGTGTTGTGAACGGTGATTTGTCGGTGAAAGGTCTTAACAACCTTCGCATCGCTGATGCATCAATCATTCCTCGGATTATTTCTGGCAACACACAAGCGATCTGTGCGGTTATTGGGGATCTACTCGGGAACGAAATGTTATCAAGGAGTCAACATGTTTAAGAATCTGGATTATGAGTGGGCGACATTCATCATGCGCCATCGCTGTACAACAAATTTCTTTTACCACTTTTTATCGGTAGTACTATTTTGGGCTGGCCCGATTCTTTATTTCGCGACGTCGAATATATACTACTGGGTCCTGTTCTTTATCTCAGGAGCAGTCGGTGGTATAGGCCATATCATTGGCACCGACCCAGGAATAAATTTTCGAGAAGCAACAAGCTCTCCAACTGCAGCGTTAATGGCTAGCTATATGGTTATACGGGTGCTGATTGGTCAGTATGCAAAAGATATAAAATGGGCTGAGGAGTTTTTCGAAAATTCGGAATTCACCTCTCCGGTTGAGTCTTGATTTAGGGCTTAGTTAATACAATTTTAGTTGGGAGCGATAGGCACAGTGATATCAAAGTACGTAGCAAGTTGGGTTATGAATCACCGAATCACCTGTATTGTACTTGTGATTTTGGCATCTATCGTTATGGGGTATGGCGGTGTCAATGCTGAGTTCTCAGCGAACCAAAGGGATTCCTTTAAATCGACAGATGCCAATCTACTCAAATTAATATCTATTGAAGAAGAATTTTCCAGTGAGAAAACGATCTATATACTGCTTGAACCCGATAACAAAGATGTATTTGACCCTAGCAATCTCAAAGCGGTCCAGTCTATCACAGATTTTGGGTGGACAGTGCCTTTTTCACAACGGGTAGAATCTATTACTAACCATCTCTATACCCAAGTTATGGACGATGATTTGTCTGTTGAGCATTTGATTGATGGAGAGCTGCCAGCTAACGAAGTGCTAAAACGAAAAGCATATGCCCTTGAAAAATCGGGGTTGAGAGATTACCTCGTAGCAAGGAAAGGAGATATTGCCCTTGTTTCTATCACCTTAAACTTACCAGACGATAGTGCACAAGCCGCCGCTAACACCGTTACGTTTGTTAAAGATAAGGTGGGTTTACTTAAAAAAGAATATCCAGAAATTCGTTTTCGTACCTTGGGTTCAGTGGTTATGGAAGTATCCATGCCTGAAATAGTACAGGCTGACTCTGAAACGGTTATCCCAATAGCAATGTTGATTGTATTTGTCTTTATGGTCTTGGTACTGCGTGATGTGGTTGGAAATATAGCCGCGATGGTTACCTGTTCACTTGCTATCACCGCAGGAATGGGCGCAGTGTTATGGACGGGAGTAAAGCTCTCTCCGATTCTTATGAATACACCAGCGGTTATCATTATTCTTGCGATGGCTGACTGTATTCATTTGATCGTCAATTACTCTCAAGGATTGTCACAGGGCCTAGATAAGAAAACGGCGTTGCAAAGAAGTATAGAGATTAACTTTCAGCCAATTGTATTTACAAGCTTAACAACAGCGGTGAGTTTTCTTGCCCTTAATTTTTCAGAGTCTCCTCCGTTTGCTCATATGGGCAATGCGGCTGCGGTAGGTATTGTCTTCGCAATGATTGCCTCGCTGACTTTTCTTCCGTCGATTATCTATTACCTTCCATCCAAAGCATCTGGCGTTGCACATATGCCAAAGCTTGGAGGTCTTGTTGATCTGTATACAAAACAAGGCTCCAAAATAGTAATCGCTTTCTTTATCATTATTATTAGTCTTGCGGTATTAATTCCTAATAACACATTAGACGACAATTTCGTTGAATGGTTTGATGAGGAGCTTGAATTTCGACAAGACTTTGACCTGTTAACCAATAAAATTGGTGGTTCTGTCGTCATCAACATTTCTATACCTGGAGAGGCGGAGGGAGGAATACTAGAGCCAGAGTATCTGCAGTTGTTGGAGGGATTAGATCAGTTACTCAAAAAACAGCCTGAACTTATGTTTACAAGCTCGCTGTTAGAAGTCATGAAAACGCTGAATAAAAATATGCACGGTGATGATCCCACTTGGTTTAAATCACCAGAAAATCGAGAGTTAGCGTCTCAATATCTATTGATGTACGAAATGTCACTTCCCTTTGGTCAGGGACTCGATAATATTATTAATCACGATCGTTCGAAAAGTCGCGTCGTGGCTGTGTTTGGAAAACTCACCGACAAAAGCCTTATCGCTCTAGAATCGACCTTACAAACTTGGTTAGACGAAAGAAAAATAGTCGATCAACCTATTGTGATAGGCAGTTCCAACATTGCTTTTGCACACATGCAGTACGCGAATATTAAAAAACTGTCTGAGGGTTTTGTGTTGGCGTTGGTGAGCATCTCTATGTTATTGATATTCCTATTTCGTTCTTTCTCTTTAGGTGTAGTGAGTATAATTCCCAATCTAATACCGGCTATTATGGCGTTTGGGATATGGGCGTTGATTAATGGGAAAATTGGTTTTGGGGTATCCATTGGTATTACCGTAACGCTAGGTATTGTGGTTGATGATACCATTCACTTCCTTTCAAAGTATCAGTATGCAAAAAAGCATCTGTCACTCTCTAATATTGAGTGTGTTCGATATGCCTTAGATACCGTCGGTATCGCTATGATCTTAACAACATCAATGATGGCGATTGCATTTGGTGCCATGCTTTTTTCTAACTTTACACCGAATCAAGATATCGCATTAATAACGATCATAACCGTGGTATCTGCTCTTTTTGTTGATTTGATTTTGCTTCCCATTGTTTTGTTGAAGATTTTTGCCGATAAGGTTGATGGAGCCGAATCAGTGGTAACAACAGCGTCAACAACAACGTTAGGGGAACAAACATGCTAAGCCAGCTTGAACAAGCCTTAGTAATGGTAGCGATGGGTGCCCTTATGGTAGGTATGGGAACCACCTTAGATTGGGAATCTTTTCGAACGATTAGCAGAAAACCCAAGCAGCTTTTGATGGGTGTGTTGATGCAGTTTGGGTTAATGCCTTTACTGGCTTGGATATTGGCAATGTTATTGTCGCTCTCACCAGAGGCGTCTTTAGCGTTGGTGTTGGTGGGTTGTACGCCTGGTGGTTCATCGTCGAATATGTATACCTGGTTCGCCAACGGTGATGTACCTTTAAGTTTATCCATGACGATGTTTTCTACTGTTATGGCAGTTCTCCTAATGCCTATGTTGATTACCTTTTATGGCGGTCAGTTATCTTTGGGAGACCTAGTGATACCCTGGAAACAAATAATGGGCTCTCTGTTTTTTGTGTTAATCCCTGTAGGGTTCGGTTTGCTTTTAAAAGCAAAAGGGGTAACGCACCTTGTTCGAATTCAACAAGTAGGTTCAATCCTTGGGCTATCGGCTGTCTTCTTAATGCTAGCAAGTTGGTTGCCAAGCATGCTTGAACAGATAATGAATGAATTCTCCCCTGAATATCTCGCGGTATTTCTATTAGGAAATGTGGGGTTTCTACTTGGTTATAGTTTGTCTCGAATCTTCGGATTCCCTCCCAGAATTGCCCGAACGATTTCTTTGGAGACAGGCCTACAAAATACACTTCTGACATTTAGCATAATGACTCTTAGCTTTTCACCTGTCTTTGTGGAACAGGTAGGCTGGGTCCCTCTAATGTACGGTGCTTGCATTATGGGCATTGGGTTGTTTTGGGTGTTTGTTTTTCGTCGTCTGGCCCGCAAAGAAGTATTGGCAAAAACAGATTTAGAAAACCAGAATGCTGAAGCACTTAGCTGATGTCATTTACATCCACATTTGAGACCAAATACCAATTGGAGTTAACATAATGTCAAATGACATACACCCCCTTAAATTTGATGATTTAAAATGGAAGCAGATCTCTCAAACAGAGGGTGATAAAGGCGTAGTTGTAGAAGTTGCCGATGTAGAGGGCTTCGATCTAAAAGCTATACGTGCGACATCAACCTATGATGTCACTGGCGAACAGCTTCGTGCACGAATCATGGATATGGACAATTTTACCACCTGGGTGAATAGTGCCGTGAAAGCAGAGGTGATTCACCAAATCGCGGATAATATTCAAGCCGTTTACTGTGAGCATCATGCTCCATGGCCGGTAAAAAATAGGGACGGGGTTATCATTCAGCATGCAGCTCGTTTAGACGAAAATACGATCTGCATTAATCTTTATGCCAATAACGACCTAGCAAAAGAGAAAAAGGGTTTGGTTCGCATTGAATATGTGCAGGGAGCTTGGATATTAGAAGATATTGGCGGTAGTAAGACTAAGCTTACCTACCAAGTTCATTCAGACCCAAATGGAAACATACCCGATTGGCTTGTTAACAGCATGATTAGCGAAGCGCCAACGTCAACGTTAACTAACCTTCATAAGGTTGATTTCAGCATTTATCCTCCTGAGAACAGTGATCTCGACTTATCTGTCAGCTAATCGTTCATGGAAAGAATAAGGTGTGAGCGCCGCCAAAGTGTGGTGCTCACACCAAGCTATTGAATACACACCTATCCAATTACTACATTATTTAATCGCTGTTACGAGGGCATGATGGAAAATAAGATTACACAAAGAAAAGGATACTTATTTGCACTCGGTGCCGTATTTATTTGGACAGGTTTCATTGTGGTATCTCGCCTTGGAGGTATAAGCCAACTACTTCCAAATGACGTAATCGCAATACGCTACGTTACCTGTTCTTTACTATTGCTGCCTGTTTGGTGGTTTAAATTTAGATTTAACATACTGAACCCAAAAATAATTTGTACCAGCCTTATTGGTGGCATTGCATACGCCAGCTGCGCTTTTAGAGGCTTTGAGCTCGCCCCTGCATCCCACGCTGCGGTCCTATTGCCTGGTCTTATGCCACTTTTTATTACATTACTATCCCGCTTTATTTTTAAAGATCAGATTAAGCGCTCTAGCTGGATTGGCGTGGGCGTTATCACCCTAGGCGTATTTGCTCTGCTAGGTCAAAACCAATCGTTAAATACAGCAAACGCCGTCGGCATTGGACAACTTTGGTTAATCTTCGCAGCTTTTTTCTGGGCTCTATTCTCTGTTTTAGTGAAACACTGGAAAATATCGCCATGGGAAGTAACCATCAGCCTTGCCCTTGTTACTGCAGTGATTTATTTGCCAATCTACCTCATTGCCCTACCTAGCAATATCAGCCTTTCATTGTGGAGAGATGTTCTTACTCAGGCGTTTTACCAAGGTTTTCTAGCAACGATTATTCAAATGTTGCTGTATGTCCGAGCCGTACACATCATTGGCCCCACCTCCATGGGCACTATGATGGCATCAGTCCCGATACTTGCCAGCATCTCAGCGATCATTTTTTTGAATGAACCCTCAAGTATTTTTCTCGCTACGGGTGTTGTTTTGGTCAGCATCGGTAGCTGGATAAGCCACGCGTCACCTAGTATCAAGCAAGAACAATTCAGTGCCTTACGGAAACATTAAGCGACAAATGAGTACGGTAGTCACAAAAAACACCTCCTATCCCCTTGCTAACCCCTCAGTCTTGGCACACAATCAATAGAACTAGCGAGTTCCGTTAATTGTATTACGTTTTGATAGAGGGGAACAAGATGACAATAACAGCTCAAGCACCCGCTCCACCAATCAACCCAGAACATCAACCACCTAAGTATCTCTGTACCATTCCTGGAGATGGTGGAAAACCTTTGATTGGTTATACTCTCGAATTTATGAAAGACCCTATTGATATGTTACATAAGCGCTATCAACGCTATGGAGAAATATCTTGGGTTAATGTGTTTGGCATTCGTATGATTCAAATGATTGGACCCGATGCAACACAATTTGTGTTTATGAATAAAAACAATATATTCTCTAATAACCAGGGCTGGGACTTTTTTATTGGTAAGTTTTTTCACCGTGGCATTATGTTATTGGATTTTGAAGAGCACCGTTGGCATCGTCGAATCATGCAACAGGCATTTAACAAACCCGTGCTAAAGGCTTACATTCAACGCATGAACCCGCAGATAGAGCTTGGTATCCAACAACTAAGCCATAAGAAAAAACTTAATATACTTCCGACCATAAAACAGCTAACGCTCAACCTTGCTACAGATGTATTTATGGGCGGAAAATTGGGTAAAGAAAGTGACAAAATTAACCATGCCTTTATCCATACCGTTAAAGCCGGTACCGCTATAATTCGTACACCTGTTCCTGGTTTACGCTGGAAAAAAGGCTTAGATAGCAGAAAGGTGTTAGAAGAGTTTTTCTATGCAAGGATTGCAGAAAAACGAAAAAGCCATGAAGACGACATGTTCTCTGTATTATGTCGTGCAGAAACCGAAGACGGCGACCGATTCACCGATGATGACATTGTTAATCATATGATATTTTTAATGATGGCGGCCCATGATACATCCACCATCACTCTCTCTACTATGTTTTATCACCTTGCTAAGAACCCAGAGTGGCAAGAAAAAATTCGAGAAGAAAGCCGTGCGTTAGGCAAGCAGCATCTAGATTACGATGATCTCGATAAAATGACAGCGATCTCATTGGTCATGAAAGAAGCATTACGCATGTGTCCGCCAGTCCCGTCCATTCCAAGAAAAACCGTTAAAGATTGTGAGTTCAAAGGATTTAAAATCCCTAAAGGTTCTATGATCAATATCTTCCCTTACTTTAACGGGCATATGGAAGACTATTGGAAAAGCCCTGAAACATTTGATCCTGAGCGTTTTTCCGATGATCGCAGAGAAGACAAAATCCACCCCTACGCCTGGGCTCCCTTTGGCGGTGGCGCACACAAATGTATAGGCTTGCATTTCGCAGATTTACAAATCAAAGCCATCATGCATCAGATGGTATTGAACTATCGCTGGTCAGTGGATAAAAACTACGAAATGCCCTTGGATACCACAAGTTTGCCTGTTCCCAAAGACGGCTTACCTGTTAGGTGGGAAAAGATTCAACCATAAGCAGAAAAGGCATACGATGTGTGAATATTTTCTCTATCGATCATTGTTTCTGTAGAGGAAACATTCACTCTTCGGTAAAGATAATGTCGCCGTAATAACTTTCTGCAGAAGAAGAAGTATTATCGGTATCACTCATAATTGCGATAACATCAATATACCGCACGCCTTTTCCAAATGAACGTTCAAAATCATCACGCACGTCCCTCTTCTCTGCATACCAGTGCTGTATTTCATCACCCTTTGATCGAAGTGCTATCATTTTTGAATGCTTCGGCGCAAATGCGTTATCCCAACGAACACCTTTGTTCACACCATTGGCCCACACATAATTTAACGCCATCGTGTTCCACGCAAAAAAACCACCATCAACAATGACATAGACTCTCGCGGCATAATCATCTTGCTCTTTATTCCTTTCATTCTGAACAGGAATACGTTTTGCCACTTTCCATCGCCACTGTAAGAAAGGTGTCTTTTCTAAGTCTACACGTATCTTTTTTACCAAACCGGAAGCACTTGCATGACTAACGGCCTTTAGTACCGTTACAGCACCACTCTTTTTACCAGTAGCTTTCATCTCCTTTACGAGGTTGTAACGTGTTTCTCCAGAAAACACCTTCACCTTCCAATCCACCAACGTATTGTTACTAAACCCCCCAACAACAATACCTTCTGTGCCTGCCCATAATGACGTACACAATGAAAGGCTCAAAAAGACGGTAAAGTACACGCGAAGCAATATATGAAACCATGTACGGGTTGATACAAAGTAATAATGGTTATTCACTAACGTTTTCCATCTCATCACTATAAATTTTACATAGGTCGATCCAATGTTCAATTGCCGAACTTTGATATTTTTGTTTATGTAATACAAAATAGAAATGACGCTTTAAGTTTAATTGAGGTGCCAACAACTTAATAAGAGAACCTCGTTCAAATGCGTCCTCCAATGCCACTTTTGATATACAACCAATACCTAAACCCGCCTCAACAGCGCGTTTAATTGCCTCTGTATGCTGTAATTCTAATGTAATATTAAGGGATGGTAACAGTCCATGCATCGCCCTATCAAAGGCCTGCCGCGTACCAGAACCTGACTCTCGAAGAATCCAATTTGCCTGTAATACGTCCTTCTTCGAGAGTTTTGTCTTATTGGCATAAGGGTGAGAGGGAGAGCAAAACAACACTAGCTCGTCATCACACCAGGGTATGACATCAATATCTGAATGCTGCCACTCCCCTTCTATAAGTCCAATATCAAGCTCAAAATTAAGTACTTTTTGTGTAATGGACTCAGTGTTAGCCACCTCTAGCCCGACCTTATCACCAGGGTATTTCGCCATATAACGAGCCATAATCCCAACGGCTAGGTAATTCCCTATCGTTAGGGTAGCTCCCACACTCAAATCGCCTCCTCCCGTATTACGGGCAAAACGTCGCTCCAAGGCTGATGCTTGTTGCAACAAAGCCTCCGCCTGTGGTCTAACCCCCTTTCCTAGCGCATTTAACTGTAGCTTTTTCCCCACCCGGTCAAACAACTGCATATCAAAATGCCCCTCAAGCTCACCGAGTGCGCTACTCGCCGCAGACTGAGACATGTGAAGGCTATTAGCTGCCTTAGTAATATTTTCTTCATGGGCGGTCGCAAGAAAAACCTCTAATTGCCTTAGGCTATAACGCATATTTCTCTCTCTAAAAAATCCATTATCGAAAATATCGATTATACATATCAATTTAACCCGTTTTACCGATAGGTTAACGTTACGTTAAAGTACTTGCAACTACTAATAAGGAGCAAACAATCATGGCAAGTTTCATTAAAGAGCAAGTGACCAGCGTTACCCATTGGAACGATACGCTGTTTAGTTTTACTACTAGCCGTGATCCCTCATTTCGCTTCAAAAATGGCCATTTTATTATGATGGGGCTTGAACTCGAAGGCCGACCGCTGATGCGTGCATATAGTATTGCCAGTGCAAACTATGAAGACGAGTTGGAGTTCTTTAGCATCAAGGTTCAAGATGGACCTCTGACATCTAAGCTACAGAAGATAGAGGTGGGTGACGAGATATTATTAAGCAAAAAACCCACCGGTACATTATTGCAAGAAAACTTATTACCGGGAAAGAACCTTTATCTACTCAGTACAGGAACGGGATTAGCTCCTTTTATGAGCATTATAAAAGACCCTGAAATTTACGAGCAATATGAACATATAATTCTTGTACACGGCGTTCGATACACCTCTGAATTAGCGTACCAAGAAATCATTAGCCAAGTGCTTCCAAACAATGAATTTTTTGGCGATGATGTTAAAAATAAATTGATTTATTACCCTTCTGTCACACGAGAGAAATACGTAAACAACGGTCGTGTCACAGACTTGATCACTTCTGGAAAACTAACTCGTGATATTGGCCTACCAACAATAAATAAAGAACATGACCGCTTTATGATTTGTGGCAGCACCGCAATGTTAAAGGATTCTTGTGAAATTTTGGATGCTTTAGGATTAGAGGAAGCGCGTCAGGGGAACCAGGGGCATTATGTAATTGAAAGGGCATTTGTAGGGTAACATTTGGGAGGATCATGTCTGATAGTAATTGCCTGGAGAAAAATGCTCTTCTATACTTTCTATACACCTAAGGAATACGGTAAGGCATAAACAACTGACAGGTTGGTAATGCTAAGAAATAACAGCAACACAAGAAACATAACCACCTCAATACTAGTGGCAGCTATGCTGCCACTAGTGCTCGATAACGCCTTAGGGTCTAGCAATGACATCGATTATCTTTCACTGAGTCTTGAAGAGTTAATCGAAATAGAAGTGACCACCGCGAGCAAGCAGCCCCAAAAAAACCGCGATATTCCTGCCAGCACTGTTCTTATTACCCGAAATGAAATTGCCCGCAAAGGTTATACAAAATTTGAGGAAATCATTGCCAATGTTCCCGGGTTTTATGCCATTGATTCGCTCGCCTACCTTGGTACGATCTATGGTGTTCGGGGCTTTTGGACCGAAGCCGCTCGCAACATCAAGATATTAATCAATGGTGAAAGCATGGTGGATGATTTCAACAGCCAGTACTCTCAGAAGGGGGGGGCTGCACCGCAATGCTGTTGCGTTAACAAATAAAACCTTTAAATACAAAAGGTTATGACGGATAATTCACGGCATGACAATGCAAAGCAGAGATGGCAAGATCATGATCAAAAACCAGCCACAAT
>MAAB01001508.1_pt1 | contig 19789 bp, 15 predicted proteins | sample 1115991 | NCBI WGS metagenome assembly MAAB01 (sample SAMN04961124, study PRJNA320927) | seawater metagenome | isolation source: sample BD02T18 sea water enriched with oil for 18 days | place: USA:Gulf of Mexico | collected 2013-07-27
GTAGATATGGGAGTGTTATTAACCTTTATGTTTTTAGTTAACATGTTAGCTGCGGTTATCGTACTTCCGGCTTTAGCTGCCTTCTTGTGGCCTAATAAGAAAAACTAAAAACTAAAAACTAAAAGCCTTTAACTCGAATAGATTAAAGGCTTTTTCCTTTCAATCATTATGTTCAACCTATTACATAAACTCTTCTTTAGCTTGTTTAGTCATTATTTTCATATAGGCGTTCGGCAATAATGCATATAACCAACGTGCAATGTTTGCAACGCGTCCTAAGTATAAACTTGGTTGCCTATTTGCTGTTGCTGTTAAAATAGCGATTGCGGCATCGGTTGGCGATAATTGTTTTCCAGCGGTGTTCTTTTTCATTGCTCCAGGCGATGATAGACCGTCGTTTACTTGCGCTGTTAATTCAGGTCTAGATTTTACGAACGAGGGACTAACCACTAAAACTGATATGCCATCATCAACAAGTTCATCACCTTGAGAAGTAAAACCAATGGTAGCGACTTCACCAGTATCAAGAGTTGCGGTAATCGTACCAGCACCTTCAATGTTACCCGCATTAAGGACAATAGTTGCAACACCCGCACTATCAGTTAATGCCGTACTAGCCCCAGGAGTAAAACTACCAAGTGTAGTTTCGAAAGTTACCACATTACTTGTTATAGGGGTTGTCCCTTGCATCACAGTTGCAGTGATTGTTGCAGGGCTTTGATCAGAAACGAGTTCATCGGATAAAACTAATGAAATAACAATAGGGTCTGGGGTATCGCCAGCAGCGGGATCATTTCCACCATCTAAACCTCCGTCACCCCCTCCGCAACCGAGTAGACCGAAGAAAAACATAATGAAACTTAAGCGTCTTAATAGCGCCATAGAAGTAACTCCCTGATGATGTTTTTTGTTGTTAACACTTCAATACTAACCGAAAATTGAAAAAAAGGTCACTAAGTTGCAAAAAAAAGCCTTTAAACTTAGGATTTATCACTTTTTTTTAAAAACATACACGAAATTATGCTCCTGAAATTTTGATAAACCCTACATCCTGAACATAAAAAAGGTTCAAATGACGAATCACTTGAACCTTTTTGATTTAAATAGGATAAACAACTAAAACAATATTATGCAGTTGTTGTTTCGCCTTCTTTCATTTTATGGTCAATATATACCGCGCAAGTCATATCACCCATAACATTGGTTGTTGTGCGGCACATGTCGAGTAAGTTATTCACCGGCAATATAAATAATATGCCTTCTGCGGGTATTCCTACCGCCACCAATATCATCGTTAAAATTACAATACCAACACCAGGTACTGCAGCCGTACCAATCGAGGCCATTACCGCAAGTCCAACAACCGTTAGTTGATCAGCTAAGGTTAAATCAATACCATAAATATTGGCGAGAAATATTGCTGAAACCCCCTGAAATAGAGCCGTACCATCCATGTTGATGGTTGCCCCCAAAGGAACTACAAAACCGGCAACTTCATTTTTAACTTTTAATTTTTCTTCTGTAACTTCCATCGTCAAGGGCATTGTTGCACCACTAGATGACGTAGAAAAAGCGGTAATAGCCACTTCTTTAACTTTAGAAAAGAACCACTTTGGGCTTTTTTTAGATAAAAAGATTAACGAAAGGCTATTGGTACCGATTCCATGAATGAGTAATGCCGCAACAACGATCAAAGAAAATGGGATTAATGTCAGTAACAACCCTGCCCCTTCAGTACCTGCGACAGTTGATGCAATAAGAGCAAAAACCCCATATGGTGCTAACCGCATAACCATCATGATGATCTTAATGGTCATTTCTGTAATGCCAGTAAACAGTTTAATCACTGGCTCTGACACCTTGCTATCCATCTGCAATAAAGCAACACCACATATTATCGCAAAGAAAATGAGCTGTAACATATCAGGTTTGGCTTTACTGATTGATGCAAAAATATTTTTTGGGAAAATCGCTTGCAAACCTTCAAACAGGCTTTGTTTGTTTTCTTCGGCTGCAACCACTTTTGATGATGCCGTAGATTTAAACGTTTGCTCAAATTGACTTCGGGTTTCATTATCTAGATTGTTACCCGGCTGAAAAGCGTTCGCTAAGACTAATCCGATGGTGATGGCTATTGCTGTCGTGCATATATAATAAACAATGGTTTTCAAGCCAATTTTATGAAGCTTATTGATATCTCCCAAACTGGTTACGCCAGTGACAATAGATGAAAAAACCAAAGGCACTAACGCCATGGTTAAACAATTCATGAATATTTTACTACCTACCGGACGAATAGCCTGCAAATCTGCACTGGCGAATAAGCCTGAAGAAGCGAGCACAATCCCCGTAACCAGTGCTAATGAAATTTTAATGAATAATGAAAAACCAAAACCTTCATTGACGACATATAACGCAGCAAACAATAATAAATAACCTATAAACTGAAAGTCACTGGCTAAGCCAAAAGTGCTAGCAATAAGCAGCACTATCGCCAGTATTATTTTCATAAAAACATTCATTTCTAGTAATTTTTTTTGCATCGAGGGAAACCCATAATGATTTTTATTAAAGGTAATCTAACAGAAAAGACAAAATTTTATAGATAAAATCAGTATTAAGACAGTAAAACAGTTACTAAGCCGTTACCTAACAAAGCGCCTTAACGCTTTTTGATAAGATATAATCGCTCCACCAACTTACTCACCTTAACTGTGCGTTGTGCGAACTTTTTATCTTTTAATTCATGTTCAGCAATACATTCAACATGACAATGGTTAAATAGACTTTCAATTGCATCAGAAAAAATAGCAAATGGAGGCCCAACTATTTCATCCGAAGGATATTCTAACGAAATCAAGAACAGTGTTGTTGAATCATCTAAATACGTCATCAAATGTTCAGCATAACGTTGCTGCAAAGGAGCCGGTAAAGCAATTAAGGCCGCTCGGTCATATATCCAATCAAAACTTGGAAATTGCCCTGCGGATAATTGAAAAAAATCGCCTTGCCATAAATCAATATTCTTATGGCTATATTTTTGAAATTCGCCCCTCTTTCTAATCTTAGCAAGGATATTTTTCTCTGAAAAAAAATCTCGGCAGGCTATGTCACTTAACTCAGCACCGACTACCTGCATCCGTTCAGCAAACCAGACCATATCATCAGATTTACCGCATAAAGGAACAAAAACCGTTAGTTTTCGTTCCTCATCATCGGCATTTATTTCTTGGTCCAATAGCGGTTGTAGATATTGTGATAAAAAAGGGTGAATAGATTTTTGATGGAAACCTATACTGCTTTTTTCCCAACAGGCATGCCAAAAAGACTCTTTCATGGTGCTCTTTATCGATTAACTTGGAAAGATTCGATTATTCTGCCAAATTTTACCTAAAAACGATTCTGCAGATAAAGACGCTGCTTTAGAAAATTTTTCAGCTATACCTTTTTTCGTTTCGTATTTCACTTGAACAATTTTGTGTGATTTACAACGTGATTGTAAATAGTCATCACTGGTTTGAATGTCATCAACTAAACCGAGCTCTTTCGCTTTTGTGCCAAACCAATGCTCACCTGTGGCAACATTATTTATATCCAAACTTGGACGATGTTCGCTGACAAAGTTTTTAAATAAAACGTGAGTTTCTTCTAATTCTTCAATGAATTTTTCACGTCCTTTTTCAGTATTCTCACCAAACATGGTCACGGTTCTTTTAAACTCTCCTGCTGTGAATTGCTCAAAATCAACATCATTTTTTTTCAATAGTTTATTGAAGTTAGGTACTTGGGCAATAACACCAATAGATCCTAAAATAGCAAAAGGTGCAGAAATGATTTTATTAGCGACACAAGCCATCATATAACCGCCACTCGCAGCAACTTTATCAACTGAAGCTGTTAATGGAATGTCATTTTGACGGATACGATCAAGCTGCGAAGACGCTAATCCATAACCATGAACCATACCGCCACCACTCTCTAAACGGACAAAAACTTCATCTTTAGGTGTCGCTACCGATAAAATAGCGGTAACTTCTTCACGTAACGAAGTCACTTCTTTGGCGTCAATACTACCTTTAAAATCAACAACAAATATTTTTGCTTCATGATCATCTTCACTATCGTCGCTAGATTCAGCTTTACTCTTCGCTGCCGTCTTTTCAGCCTTTGCTTTTTCTTTTGCGAGCTTTTTATCGGCCTTTTCTTTTGCTTTTAACTGTTCTTTGGTTAATAAGTGATGAGTGATTTCTTCTTCAATATCTTTTAACTGCTCAGAAATATCAGTAATCTCTAGCTCACCTTTTTTACCGCCTTGTTTAATTGCTGATGAAGCAATTACCGCAATAATAGCGGCAAAGGCTAATACAAAGGTAATAGCTTTAGCTAAAAACAAACCGTATTCATATAAAAATTCCAAAACGACTCTCCAAAATGAGTGCGAAAAAATGATACCAATTGGTATTAATAAACTTGGTATTATAGATGGGGATAAAAAGTCATAAATAAAGCCCCCTAGTAGAGAGCTAAGTGAATAATTAAACAGCTTTTAACAATGGGAGTTAATATTTAATCAGCCGCAATATGTTACAGAGCAACTCTCTAAAGTGCGGTTAGCTTATTACTCTTTTATGTCAGCACATTTTTCTGGCATTGAAATAACCCCTTCTTCGTAAGCCTCCCGTAATAGATCCAGATGTGGGCAAGGAATATTATCGTTGCCATTTAAATACATGATTTCAAGCTTATCAAAGGTATTAAGCACATCAACACCACTATTAATGTCGTTATTTAACAGTTTTAGTTCAACAACTTCTTTTAGCCCTGCAAGGGATGAAACATCAGTGATATTATTCGATGATAGATTTAATACTTCCAAGTTTGTTAGATCGGCTAATTCAGCTATTCCAACAAGATTATTGCTATATAAGGATAAGAGTTTTAATTGATTTAGTTTGGCTAGAGGCGAGACATCCCTTATTCTATTGCGGTTTAATTGTAGTTTTTCCAGCTTAACCATTTTGGCAATACTCGATATATCTTCAATACCATTATTCTCATTTAAATCCATGTCTACTAGCTGAGTTAAATCGTTCAATGCTTCGATATCACCAATGGAATTATTGGCTAAATATAAGGTCTGTAAATTGACTAAACTCGATAAGAAAGAAATATCTGTCAATTGGTTATAACCTGCATTCAAAAAGGTTAATTGGCTTAGGTTGCTAACAAGTGTTAAATCACTTTGCAGATTACCAAAAATATTTAAATGGTTGAGGTTGTAAAAATATGACAACCCTATCAAGTTATCTATACCGTAATAACTACAATTTAGTGTTAAAAATTCATCCGCATAAAAATAATTGTTGTTATTGTCATCAACACATTGTTTTAAACTAGCATCTGGAAAATCAATAGAGGCAAGCAGTTGCCTAGTGGGATCGGCTACCACGTTGACTATTCGAGTTAGAACCGCCGAATTGCCTTTAAGGTCAACAGCACTATAAGTAATCGTAGAACTACCAATTGCATCACTTTCAACTGCTCCACTGATGCTCACACTCACCTCGCCGTCTACTTCATCAACTGCACTTGCGCCAGCTTCAATATAAAGTTCTCCTAGATAAAGCTCAAAAGTAGTTTCACCTACAATCGTTATTATTGGTGCTGTAGTATCAGGTGCAACTGTGATGATTCTTTTGATGGAAGCTGTATTACCTGCACTGTCAGTGACAGAATAAGTAATAACATACTCACCCAATATTTGAGTATCAACGGTGCCACTCGTAGTCACATTTAAAGTACCGTCAATATTATCGGTCGCGGTAGCACCAAAATCTGTAAACAATGTGTTCTGGGTAATAGTTAGGTTAGCGTCACCTAAAAGTGTGATGCTTGGTGGGGTGTTATCAACCTGTGATTTTGTATCACCGTCACAAGCGGTAAGGGCAATTAATAAACTATAGGTGAGTGTTAGAAGCCAAATTTTACTATTCTTTAAAGCCATTTTCTACTTTGCCTAATTGTTAAGCTAATTTTTTATTGACTGCATAATATTAGAGATAGACAAATTATTCTCCTTTGCTTACAAATTGATACAAATCAATTGAGTACACACTTACCCTTTATTCAAATTTTTTACACCTGCTATCAAAACAAGTGTGTTCACATTTTGATCCGAATCAATATTGAATAGCAAAAGTAGCACATAGAGTAGGAATTGATTCTAAATCAATCACTAAAGGTCTAGGTTGATGCGTTCTTCCACCTAATCATTTGTCTTATAAAGGCAATATCTTCGCCATTAATTATTATCTAAGCCGTTTTATTTTTATTAATTTGGACTATAGTTAGGAAAAGTCATTTTATACCTTTCATGAAGAAACTTTAGATGCCTGAGAATTATAATTTATTCATCTTGGATGATGATCCTCAATACGCTGAATTACTAAGTGTTATTGCAATAGACGAAGGATGGTCAGTAGATTATACAACAGACCCACTCATTTTTTTAAAAAGGGAGGTTTCTGAACAAACAATCTTAGTCTTAGATCTTATCCTCCCTAACGTTGATGGCATTGAAGTTATCAGAGCGTTAGCTGAACGACGCTGTTATTGCCCGTTAATCCTTATCAGTGGCTTTGATGATAAAGTTCTTCACTCTGCCCAGCAATTAGCTGAGGCTCATAAAATGCCCGTCATTGCTACGTTAACAAAACCTTTTGCACTTAATAAATTCATCGAGATACTCAGTAATACTAAAGTTAATAATGAAAAAAAAGAAGCGGTGCAAGCGAGCAATATTAGTTTTTCTAAAGAAGAACTTGAACATGCACTAAATAATGATGAACTGCTGTTGCATTATCAGCCACAAATAGAAATAAGTAGTAAAGAAGTTAAAAGTATTGAGGCACTGGTTCGTTGGCAGCACCCTCAATTAGGTTTAATATATCCTGATAAATTTATTGCTCTTGTTGAAGAGTTCTCTTTAATAGATCAGTTAACGAGCACCGTATTAAGCCTTGCTTGTTATGATTTGCATAAATTAAACAACCATTACCCACATTTAAAGTTATCGGTGAACGTCACCTCTGACAACATCATCTCCTTAGCTTTTCCTGAATTACTTAAAAACATTACCGATCAGCACAGTATAAACCCAAACAGTCTTACTTTAGAGCTAACAGAAAGTGCAGTGATGGGACATTTGACCTCATCTCTCGATGTTTTGAATAGACTCAGAATGAAAGATTTTCTATTATCTATTGATGATTTTGGCACTGGTTATTCTTCATTACAACAATTGTATCAAGCCCCTTTTAATGAACTTAAGATTGATCGCGCATTTACCTCTAAAATGCTTCACGATGAAGAAGCGATGATTATTGTCAAAATTTGTATCATGTTAGGAAAAATGCTCAATATGAAAACCTTGGCTGAGGGTGTCGAAACACAAGTAATAATGGATGAATTACAACGCTTAGAGTGTGATTTAGCGCAAGGATACTTCATATCAAAACCCTTGTCATTTAACCAACTAATGGACTGGCTGCCACAATATAAATAAGTATGATTATAAATTTAAATTTTCTCTCAAGCTGTATACTTGCATTTTTATTCTTTTTTCCTAGTCATTGTTTCGGCAATGAAGTACTTATTTTAAAAAACGACACTCAAGTTGAAGATGTTAATCAATTCATCCAAATATTAGAAGATAAAACCAAGCAATTATCTGTAAAAGAAATCAGTACAGAAACCTTTAAAATCGACTTTAACAACATCAACCACCCTGAAGAAAACCTAGGCTTCTCACAATCTGTATTCTGGTTAAAACTATCAATACGTAATAGCTCACAGATAGAAGATTGGTATTTAAAACAACACTACAGTGCTAACCAATATCTTGATTTATATCAACGTATTGATGAGCAAAATTTTCAAGTTGAAAAATCAGGTTTTCTGAGTGCTTATTCAACTAAAGCAATCAAATCTAGGGCGACTACTTTCAAAATAACTTTAGCGCCAAACGAAAGTAAAACCTTCTATTTTAAATACAAAAGTAATAGCCCTGTGCAATTAAAGTTTAGTCTTTACTCTACGGAAGCCTTTTACACAGAACGAGATAAAAATAGCTTTTCCCTTGGGGGATTCTTTGCGCCACTTTTTATAATGCTGCTGATGAATATAGTTTTCTATTTAATTACGAGACTTAAAAGTCAGCTGTATACAGCAATATATATTAGTGCAGCATTATTTTCACAAGCCTTAATGGATGGGCTATTTCTTGTTATACTCCCTGAAAGTTTTGCCATACACCTGACTTTTTTCAGCTTTTTATTCAATAATCTAGCCTGTTTAGCTTTGTTTTTCTTTTGTTACCATATTCACTATTTAAAGAAGTTAACCAAGCACTCTGAGTTAATAAAATATACCGTTATTAGCTATCACTCTCTGCTTCTATTGATGCAATACTTTGTGCCTAGCACATTAACTTATCAGTTAAACACCTTCAGCTTTATTGTCACGCCATTGTTATGTTTATCGATAAGTATACATGCTTGGAAACAGCATCAAAAATACGCAAGGTTCATTTGTTTAGGGCTATTTTTTCTCACTGCTACTGATTTAGCACAAACCTTGCCTAAGTTTTTTGCTATCAATAGTTCATTTGCGTTTATCGATAATAATGGCAAAACAGGCATTATTTTAATGATCTTATTTTTAAGTCTAGCGATGGGGGCTTATATACGAACACTTAAAATAGTACAGCGCGATGCAAAAACCATTAAAGAGAAAACCGAACAGCGCTTTAGTCAGATATTTGAACAAACCAGCCAAATGTTGTTTATTCTTTCTGAAACGGGCAATATTGAGTCGGTTAACTCCCCAGTTGAAAAGTTCTTTAATAAAAATAAAATTCATCTATTAAATCAAAACTTTAATGACATTTTTCCGACACTTAAAGGGGGGGTGGACAAAGATATTATTAAGCAGCATATTCAGAGCGCCATATCAGGCGAGCTAAAAACTCAAACTTTCGAAGCCTATGCGCATGACCAAACAATAAAAAACCTCGAAGTGACCTACCAACCGTTTGTACAAGCAAATAAACTGATTAACAATGTTATTGTACAAGTACGTGACAACACCAAACAAACTCAGGCTTTTAAAGCGATTCAGGGCATGGTGGTTGGTATTGCTAGTTTTTCTTCCGATAATTTTTTTAAAAGCTTTCTTATCGAAATATCAAGAATTTATAATGCAAAGTATGTGATGTTTAGTTTAATCAATCAAACAAACACTCAAACCGCAACGAGTATTGCCATCATCGAAGATAAAAAGCTCATTCCTAATATTACCTTCGCAACTAAAGGAACGCCAACCGAGCTTTTGCTTAACCAACACCTTTGTAATTACCCAACAAATGCCTGCCAAACATTTCCAAATGACGAATGGTTAAATAAACACAACATAGAGTCTTATCTTGGTGTAAACATAAGAGACGCCGATAATAACATCATTGGTTTTTTATCTGTAATGAATGATAAACCCATGCATGAGGATAATTACTTTATTGAAGTGCTTGATATTTTTTCATCACGTGTTGCCAACGAATTACTTCAACAAGAGTCGCAGGAAGACCTAAAACAGGCTCTTGATAAAGTTGATTTTCATATTACCAATACACCATTAGCGGTTATTGAATGGGACACTGATTTCAATATTATAAACTGGAATAAATCTGCAGAAAGAATGTTCGGCTACTCTATTGAATATTTCGATAACAATAGACCATTAGAAGTATTAGTACCTGAAGAGCAAAAAGCAGAAGTTCATTGTTTAACTAAAGAATTATTAAGTAACAGCGGCGGGCTTTACAGTTTAAATAAAAACATCACGGCAGAAGGAAGAACAATATTATGTGAATGGCATAATACCCCGTTGTTAAACAAAGAAGGAAAAGTAATAGGTATCGCTTCACTCGTTAATGATGTTACTGCTGAGCATGATGCATTAAATGCTCTGTATATTAAAGAACATGAACAACGTGAAATTTTCAATGCAATGTTAGATGCCGTTTTTATAGTTAATCATAAAGGTATTATTACTTTAGTTAATGATTCAGTTTCTAAGTTATTTAATTACTCAAGAGAGGAGTTAATTAGCAAGAATATTTCAATGTTAATGCCTCCGGAATATAAAAAACTTCATAAGAAATACATTGACCGATTTATTTCCTCTGATGAATCAAGAATAGTAGGGTTTGGTAATGAGTTTCAAGGCAGAAGAAAAAGTGATGAAGTATTTCCCATTCACCTGTCTGTTGCTAAATTGCCGAAAGATAAAACAAAGAATCATCGATTAATAATCACTTGCCACGATTTAACCGAATTTAAACAACAACAAGCCACTATTCGTCAAACTCAGAAACTCGATGCCTTAGGTAATTTAACCGGGGGAATTGCCCACGATTTTAATAATTTACTTGGCATTATAAATGGTTACTCGGAATTATTAACCCATCATATAGAGCCTGATAGCAAACTTATAAAATATGCCCAACATATTCAAAAAGCCAGTATAAGAGGCGCTAAACTAACCAAAAAACTGCTGTCTTTTGCCAGTAAAAATACCATTGAAACAGAAATCATTAACATCAATGACATGTTACTGGATGAGTTTGACATGTTGCAAAAAACCATCACGCCACGAATAAATTTAACCTACTCATTGCACGATGAGCTGCCATTAACCAATATTGACAAAGCGGAATTGGAAGACTGTATTCTCAACCTGACAATAAATGCCATGCACGCGATATCCAGCCATGGAGAGATACTCATTAGCACAAACCTTGTTGAGATAGATAACTCTCAAGCAATATTGCACCATATTAAAGAAGGAAAATATATTAGTTTATCAATAAAAGATGATGGCAAAGGTATGGATGAAATAACCCAACAAAAGGCTTTAGAGCCATTTTTTACTACTAAGGGAAAAACAGGGACTGGATTAGGGTTAAGTCAAGTATATGGCTTTATCGAGCGTTCTAAGGGGTGTGTACAGCTTGAATCAATACTTGGTAAAGGTACACAAATAACCCTGTTATTACCGCTTATCACGAACCACAAAAAGAAAAATAGCAACAAAAGTAATGTTGAACAATTAACTTTACCATCGTCAACAATATTAGTTGTTGATGATGAGCCTTCTTTAGTTGAATTATCAAGCACCATATTAACTAATGCCGGTTATCACGTCATTTCGGCATCAAGTGGCAAAGAGGCATTAGAAAAGCTCGCGTTAAATACTATCGACGTCATCTTATGTGACATCATTATGCCTAATATGGATGGTATAACATTGGCTAAAATTGTTAATAAAAAACACCCAAAAATCGATGTTTTGTTTGTTAGTGGTTATCACGATCATACGATGTCAGAAGGACAAGAAGAGTTACAGCACAAGATTTTAACAAAACCTTATAGAGCCAGTGAGTTATTGCACCGCGTCTCTAAGGTATTAAGCAAAAAACTATAGGTGATAAAGCACCATAACCCTACATTGATAGAGAAATGATGCTATTAATGATTGAATTTAACTGTTTTCTAAGTAGGAAAATGCAGTTTGAAAGGCAGTTTCTTGAAGGTTTTTTAATCCCGTATCTCTAAAGTCGATATTAACTTGAGTTTTAGCTAAGGCATTTTTAACGTAACTTGCAGAAACAATTTCAACCGGTAAATTGCTAATTAATTGAATTGCAGCTTCCAACTTAAAACCAACAGGGCCACCAGCAAAACGTCCTTTTAACGCACGTCCTTTAATAACAACCTTCTCAATTTTATAATCTTCAATGAGTTTAGAAAAAGCAAATTGGAAATCTTTCAGTTGATCTGCATCACCTGCATCTTTAATCGCTATTTTAGGCACTCGAATATGAGGAATATCATATAAACCGTTGGCCTTTGCCATAACACAAATAATAGCCTCACTACCTTTTAACTCTACACCACAAACTTTCATACTGATCCTCTCTCATCGTTGCGGGTATTATAAGGGAGATTTTATCGTTATGCTGTGATTAATTTCATCATTTAGCAAATAGTGGATAAAAAATGATCAGAGATCTTTTTTTAGCTTAATAATTAAATCAATATGGGGGATCAATTCTTCAATTTCGCGAATATGAGCACGTAATGACTCCCATTGATTAATTTCAAGCTTACCGGAATCTAAAATCGCTCTTTTTACTTCGCTCACTAAAGAGTTTTCATCTTTTTGCTCGATAAATTCATTGATACGCAATAAATCATCCAGGTCAGCTTGAGAGAGAATTTTCAAGTCTTTTTCTGTTGTCACCCTTTAGTCCTTCTGTTAATTGATTATGACTCATAAGTAAATAACAAGGAGTATGTCCCCACTACCTTGCTCAAGTATAGTTGAGGCGAATTATTTCACACACTCACATAACTAAGCCTGGCTCAATAAACTTTTAGATGTGTTTTATTTTTAAGGCGTTCTAATTCAAAATCAACCTATAACCAACACCATAAACCGAATGAATAAGGTCTTCTTTAGGACTTAGTTTATGCAGCTTTTTTCTTAATTTTTTGATATGGCTATCAATGGTACGATCACTAACAATGCGATTATCGTCATACATGTTCTTCATTAATTGGTCCCGAGTAAATATTCGCCCCGGCTCACGACATAAAGGTTTTATTAATTGAAACTCAACCGCGGTTAAATCTAAACAATTTCCTTGATAACTAACTTGATATTGACTTTCATCCAATTTGAGTCCTATATTTTGAGATTGTGGTTGCGTTATTTGTGAGCGCCGTAATACCGCTTTTACACGTGCGACAACTTCCCTTGGGCTATAGGGTTTACAAATATAATCATCCGCACCAAATTCAAGCCCCAACAAACGGTCTATTTCTTCAACTTTAGCGGTAACCATAAGGATTGGTACATCAGTAAACTCACGCAGCTCTTTGCAAATTTGCATACCGTCTTTATTGGGCAACATTAAATCTAATAATATCGCATCAGGGGAGTTACTTTTCACCCAGTCTATTACGTCATTACCATCATAAATACAATGCGAGGTAAACTGGGCTTGGGCAAAATAATCTACCAATAAATTAGCAAGTTTAATTTCGTCTTCAACAATTAATATTTGATTGGACATAACCTTTCCTTTACTGCAGTGGCATACAAATATGAATAGCCAAACCACCTAAAGAAGATGTTTTGGCAACAATACTGCCTTGGTGCGCTTGAACAATATGAGCACATATAGATAACCCTAAACCACTGCCGCCCGTTTTTCTATTTCTAGAATCATCAACACGATATAAATGTTCAAATAATAAAGCTAAATGTTTGTCTTCAACACCAATGCCATTATCTTCAACAACAAGGTTAACCTGATTCAAGGTGGTATTTATCTTTAAAGATAACTCAACTTTTGTAGCAGTAGCTGCATATTTAATGCAATTATTAATTAAATTATCGAGCAATTGACATAAACGTGTCTGATCTGCAAAAACCATCGCTTTGGCCACACTAATATTACAAACAAGCTCGAGACCTGCTTTGTTTAAATAACCTTGTAATTTATTGGATTCGTCGTCAATAAATCGAACCAGATCCAGCGATGTTTTTCGATAGCTCATACCACCAATATCGGTACTGGTTAAGGCGTGTAAGTCAGCAATCAAACATTGAAGATGACTCACTTCTTGATGAGCTGAATGTATTTGTTCTATTGAGAGCGCCCTAACTCCATCAATGACGGCTTCCAACTCCCCCTTTAAAATAGCTACCGGAGTTCTTAATTCATGTGAAATATTTGCTAACCAACGTTTCCTCGCGTTTTCATTCTCCATCAAAGTTTTTGCAAGTTCATTAAAGTCGCGCGACAACTGAGAAAACTCATCTTTGCGTTTGTTTTCCAATCGAGTTTTATAGTGTCCTTGCGTTAGCTTATGCATGCCCTTGGTTAATGAATCAAGTGGCGAAAGCAAATGACGAGCAAAAGGAAAAGTGACTAACAAAACCAATAACATTACTGCCAAAGCGATATACCACAAATCATCTTTTTGCTGCTCCACAAAGTCTAATTCATAACCTTTTACTAAACGGTTTCTTTTCGAAATAGCTAAATAGCCTATAACTTTATCGTCAATAAACAATGGCGAATAACTATATTGACGACTTTTTTGGTGATCACCAACAACATAATTTTTACCTGCATCCAGTAAAGCATAACTGACGGGATGTTGTTTAACTGGAGGACGTTTTCGACTAAACATAGGACTGTTTTGCTGAAGTTTGCTTTGACTGCCTTTTTTTAATAGCCTTTCCTTCCTATGCCCTCTTGGTGGTGGCGGAGCTCTTCTCTCAAGGTTTGTGTTTTCACCAAGTCGAGGTGGAGGCCGATTACCAGGTGGTGGCAGTGCAAAGTCAGTACCCTTTAGTGATTGTTTGAGCATATGTTCGAACAATCGATGATCTAGATACAACTCCTGCCAATCACCTTCTTGTTGATGAAGCCGCGTTAATTGCAACATAAAAGGTTTTAGCGCATTAACCTCCCGTTGATTAACATAATCAATCATGCCTTTATCTAGGCTCCATTGTATAAAACCAACAATTGCCGACACTAACACTGCAGCAAAGATGATAAATACACTGAAGAGTTTATTGTGAATTTTCATAGTTCTAACTTTTAAATAACTTAAGCCAAACTTTACTATGTTCAGATAAGCAATAGCTAACAGATATTTTATCTTCCTTGATATTTACCCTTTATTTGCACTTTTGTTGCACATTATTGTCAATTATCTCAAGTTAAAATGTCAATGACTAAGCATAAGCAGGGCTGTGAAACGGTATTTACCCACTCCTTTGATAATTCAATGGCAGTGGTTGATTTTTTACCTTATTTAACAGAGTCCTGTGTAGAAAATAGCGGGTGTTTAGCGCCAAGGTTATTAAGTGCTAATGACTTGGCTACGTTTGCTGATAATCAAGCATTGGAAGGGAAAAACCGCGATGGGGGTATTCTTTAAAGTAAATCCGAGCAGACTCTTTAGGGTGTCTGCTCTTTGACTGTAAACCTATAAATTTGAACTTTATTTAGCTCGTATCGACTTAGATATTAGCCATTAGCAAAGTCAGTTAGCGTTTTACCTGACATACGATAACCAAGCCATTCACTTTGTGGCTCTGCACCCAATGCCTCATAAAACTCACGAGACGGTGTATTCCAATCTAAACAGCTCCATTCAAAACGGCCACAACCCTTTTCAAGCGCAATTTCCGCTAATCGTTTTAATAATGCTACGCCAGCTCCTTTACCACGAGAATCTTGCGAGACATACAGATCTTCTAAATAAAGACCAGGCTTTGCTAACCATGTTGAGTAATTATAGAAATACACTGAAAAGCCAATCGCTTTACCATCTAACTCACAAATAAGACCATGCACACCGCTGTTTTCACTAAACATACTTGAATGAATGGTTTCAACCGTGGCAAGCACTTCATGCTCAGCTTTTTCATAAATAGCCAATTCACGAATAAAAAATAAAATGGTTTCCGTATCTTCAATAGTCGCTGTTCTAATGTTTAACTCAGACATAGTTCACCTAAAGTAATAAATAATCGTTAGTAATATACCCTTTATCAATGAGGTGGATTTATTTTTTTTCAAGGGTCGCTATTGAATCAAAGTCATTTATATCAACTTCTTTTTGCACGGAAAGAAAAAAATTGAACCACGATTTAGGGTATAAAAGGTACCCTCGATATCGACATATTTGCCGTTGTAAAAGAATAAAACTTGTCATGCTTATATAAGAGATGTACAAACAGCCAAACACATAAACCAACCAAAAAAGGCTTGAAAAAGTATTGGCATAACTTAACAGGTGCATACTTAAGAAGAAGCAGACCACTGAGAGTATTTTGTGCTTTTTAAAGCTTGGGTATTGATGAAACTCAAAATAATCAACACGGTTGATAAAGTATTGCCCCTTGGTTGATCCTGATTCATCCGAATATTTAGGTTGTCTAAAGTCTTGGCGCATTTTGATCCCCTATTCATCTATCAATTTATTACACTATGTTAACTGTACAGGTGCAAGTTTTTACTTTTTGTAGCTGTTTTACCATTGAACATTTTCTTATAATAGCTGTCTATCTTATTTCTATTAATTAACCCCATTGAAAATTGAAAGGAAAATACGTGTTCTACAAAACAACACTTTCTCGTTTACTCACCAGTTCTTTATTAACCTTTGTTTTTATTGCCAATACTCAAGCATTACAAATTAGTCAAGCAGCAGACGATACGGCTAATTATGCGGTTAATACCTATCAACAAGCGATGGTAAACAGCCTTGCAGAGTTAGTTAAATTCAATACCATGGCAGTTGATGGTGTATTAGCGATAAACAACCCTGAACATATCGCCTTTAAAAAAGAATTAAAAAAACAAGCAACTCAACTTGGTTTAGACTTCAAAGACGATGGTTTTGTGGTGATCATCGGTTTAGGTATAGGTAGCGATCGAGTTGGCATTATTACCCATGGTGATGTGCAACCAGCGAATCCAAAAAAGTGGGCAAAGTCCCCTTACGAGTTAGATACAACCACCATGCCTGGCAAACTTATCGCACGTGGTACGGAAGACGATAAAGGACCAATTTCTACGGCCTTATACGCGATGAAAGCCATTAAAGACCAAGGCATCAAGTTATCTAAGCGCCTTGAACTTTACATTTATATGGCTGAAGAGTCTGATTGGGGGCCATTAGAAGAATATGTTAAAAATAATGACTTACCACAAATGAACATTACTATCGATGCAGAATACCCAGTGGTTACAACAGAAAAAGGTTACGGCACATTAAAAATAGCCTTTAAAAAACTTAATAAAAAAGCTTTATTTGATAGCTATATCAGCCATTTTGAAGGTGGTTATTTTGGCTCTCAAATCCCTGAAGATGCTAAAGCAATTATAGAAAATGCTGACTTTGCATTACTAGAAAGTCTGATGATGAAAGCACAAAACTATACAGGTGTATCATTTGATTTTACTTTAAAAGATAAAGAATTAACCATTACTGCATTAGGTAAATCTGCGCATTCATCTAAACCTCAAGAAGGCATTAATGCGATTCCATATTTAGCGGATTTATTATCTAGCACCCGTTGGCCTAACAATGGTGCCGGAACTTTAGTAAATTTTATCAATGATAATATTGGCTTAGGGCTAGAAGGGAAAAAATTTGGCAACATTGCTTATCAAGATGATTTTATGGGGCCGATGACAGTATCCCCTACGGTTATCAAACAACATAAAAGCAACATTGAATTAAATATCAATATTCGTCGCCCTCGCGGTAAGTCAGCCAAACAATTACGTGATGAAATTAACTATGCTATCGCTAGCTGGAAGCTAAAATACATGGCTGATCTGACTGAGCTCGACCATATTATTGGTGACCCATTTGTCCAAGATGACGCTCCACAAATTCCAACTTTACTTTCGGTATTTTCTCACTTTACGGGCATTGAAAACCCTAAACCAATTTCGATTGGAGGCGGAACCAATTCACGATTATTTCCAAAGGCGGTTTCTTTTGGTCCTGCAATGCCTGGTGCTGAATATACCGGACATTCAGAGCATGAGTTTATTACCATGGACCAGTTTGTTTTGAACTTGAAAATGTATACAGCAGTAATGATTGAATTAGCGAAATAACTTTCGCAATTAACCAATATAATAGCCGAAATAAAAGAGTATTGTTCGTCACCAATACTCTTTGTTGTTAATTAAAAAGGGCCCAAAACATTTTCAGGGTTTAACCATCTACTCTGCCATACCCTACTTCCTCTGATGTAGTAAATGTCATCACCATGAAAGAGCCCCCGATCGTCATAAGCATTGAAATTCACCGGATTATTGGGATCTTCATCTTGCATCGCAGCTCTAATCTTTCCATTTCCTTTAAGTGCAGCGTCTTTGGTTATACCTGATATTTCAAACAAAACTAAGTCACTTTCTGAACGCCATATATCGTATTTTTGCTGGTTTTCGTCGACATATGTCTCTGTTAGCCATCTTTCTAATGGCATCGCGAAACGTTTGCTACCATCGCTCATACTTAATTGAGTTAAGGCATGATAATCATATTCAACTGGGGTATAGGCATCTTCATAAACTATCGAATGAATTTCTTTGGGTGCCGTAACATCACTAATATCAAATAGAGTCACTTTAGCTCCTTCGATGATAGGAGATACTTCCTCATCTGAATTTGATGTCAGTATTCGACCGGGATCAACATTTTGTCCAATCCCTAATAATAAACTGTCTGACAAAGGCTGTAGATACGCAGAATAACCGGGGATTTCTAGTTCGCCAGAAATATTGGGGGTCAAATTATCTTTTAAGTCAATAATGTACAAAGGATCAGTATTTAAAAAAGTCACAATATAAGCTTGCTGCTGATAAAAACGTACTGATTTAATATCTTCATAAACGTTACCATCTTCACTCACTTTACCAACCAATTTCTGATTAAGATCATTTGGCAAGTGAGCAATAACATTAAGGGTATTCCCTTCTTCACTCAATACATTAAGTTTATGATGATATCCTTCACTGCGATTACCGCTAGTAGTTACTACGCGTAAATAATCGCCTTGTTCACTAAAACGTAAATTAGATAAATTCCAGTTAAACCTACCGTCTAAAGTTCCTGATGCCTTGTACTGTATTTGTTGTCCTTGTACTGAAAACTTATGGATAACAGACGTCTCAGTGGTGCTACCGGCTTGATATTGATAATCTGTACCATACAAATAAACTGATTTTTCACTGGCATATAAACCTTCAACTTGGGCATTTACACAGATAGACTCTAAATTTTCTGGTTGAGTTAAATCAATCGCCGTTAGCGTTACTATGCCATCAAAACCATCTAGTTTTGATGTATCTTCCGGCAAGTAACAATTTTCAGCCGCAACCAACTCATGCTTTTGACCGTTAATATCAGTGTATTTAGGTAATAAATCGCTAATATTGGTTGCTAAGATCGTATTATAATTAGCTAAATTATCTTCTTCTGTTGATGCGTAGTTGATCCCTTCTAACCTTGCACTGTAACTACTGATTACGTATAACGTGTTATCGACTCGGCGACTATCAATAATAGAACCTTCAACAACAAATGAATGTTCAACATCAGGCGTTTGAGGGTCATCAACTGAGACAAATGATAAGTTAAATGATTGTTCAGTAGGGAAAAAATCTTCATAAAAAGTAGAGGATACTCTGCCATAGTCATAAATATCCGACAACACAGCTAACATATCATCCTTTAGATACAAACTATTGATTTGTGATGCTTCTTCACTCACGGTTAAGCTACTTATTTCATTTATTGTGCCACTATCCTCCCGTTTCATGATACGTACTGACGTTTGCGGTGCGGACTTTTCTCCTTCAAGGATATGAAAGTTTTCGTCTTGATTAGCAATAAATAGATATTGACCGTCATATTTTATGCGATCACCTTCGTCAACATTTTGCTCTTGCACTGTCGTTAATGAATAATTTGTACTATTCGCTGTAGATGATGATTCTGGTGCATCAGCTAATGTTATTTTCAAATCACTTCGATTCCGTAAATAAATCCCATTTTTTAAATGAAGTTCAAAACCAATACCATTTTGCAAAACTAATGAGCCTACCGTCATTGCCATTTGATTG
>MAAB01029277.1_pt1 | contig 19732 bp, 11 predicted proteins | sample 1115991 | NCBI WGS metagenome assembly MAAB01 (sample SAMN04961124, study PRJNA320927) | seawater metagenome | isolation source: sample BD02T18 sea water enriched with oil for 18 days | place: USA:Gulf of Mexico | collected 2013-07-27
ACAGTTCGTCTAGAAAAGCTTGAGCTTGAAGTAGGCGCAGCAGTAGAATTTGATAACGTTTTAATGATCGCCGATGGCGAGAACATCAATGTAGGCGCGCCTTACGTTGCTGGTGGTAAAGTAGTGGCTGAGGTTGTTAACCAAGGTCGTGCTGATAAAATTACTATTGTAAAATTCAAACGTCGTAAGCATTCACGTAAACAAGCGGGCCATCGTCAATGGTTCACTGAAGTGAAAATTACTGGTATTAACGGCTAATTAGGAGCATTTTAACATGGCACATAAGAAAGCTGCAGGTAGTACACGAAATGGTCGTGATTCAGAAGCAAAACGTTTAGGTGTTAAACGTTTTGGTGGCGAATCAGTGTTAGCCGGTAACATTATTGTTCGTCAACGTGGAACTCGTTTCCACGCTGGAACTAACATGGGTATCGGTAAAGATCACACTTTATTCGCATTAGCTGACGGTAAAGTTCAGTTTGATGTTAAAGGTCCAAAAAGTCGTAAGTTTGTTAGCATCATCGCTGACTAATCTTAGATTCGATTTTCTAAAAACCTCGCATCATGCGAGGTTTTTTTTTGGTTATTTTTTATCTTGTTATTATGACGATTTTTAAAAAATCGTTTATACTAGCAGCATATAAACTAGAAAACGTTAGGGTTGTGTAAAACACCATGAAATTTGTTGATGAAGTTGAGATCAGAGTTGAAGCTGGCGACGGCGGCAATGGCTGCGTCAGTTTTCGTAAAGAAAAATATATTGAATATGGCGGCCCTAATGGTGGCGATGGTGGCGATGGTGGGGATGTTTATCTTATTGCCCACGAAAGCCTTAATACGCTTATTGATTATCGTTTTGAACGTTTTCATCGTGCTAAGCGTGGCCAAAACGGACAAAGTCGCGATTGTACCGGTAAAAGTAGTGATGATTTAGTTTTAAAAGTACCTGTAGGAACCCGGATTACTGATGTTGACACCGGTGAGTTGCTAGGTGATTTGACGCATGTAGATCAAAAGCTATTAGTTGCTAAAGGTGGCTGGCATGGCCTAGGTAATACTCGCTTTAAGAGTAGTACTAACCGTGCGCCTCGACAAAGAACTGATGGTACTCCGGGTGAGATTCGCAGTCTTAAGCTCGAATTATTGCTATTAGCTGATGTCGGTTTATTAGGTTTACCCAATGCGGGAAAATCGACGCTTATTCGTAGCGTTTCTGCTGCAAAGCCTAAAGTAGCAGATTACCCCTTTACTACATTGGTGCCAAACTTGGGTGTAGTGCGGTTAGACACTCAGCGTAGCTTTGTTATTGCAGATATTCCGGGCATAATTGAAGGCGCGGCTGATGGTGCAGGTTTAGGTACTCAATTTTTAAAACATCTTGAGCGTTGTCGTATCTTATTACACATTATTGATATTCTGCCGGCAGATGGCTCAGACCCACTAGAGAATGCTAAAACCATTATTAGTGAATTAGAGCAGCATAATGAAAAGTTAGCAGGTAAGCCTCGTTGGGTAGTTTTCAACAAGCTTGATTTGATGCTTGAAGATGAAGCAAAAGAACTAACAGACTCTATTTTAGCTGGTCTTGACTGGCAAGGTGAAGTGCATAGTATTTCTGCCTTTAATAAAATGGGCACGCAAGAGTTATCTCAAAAAGTAATGACCTTCATTGAAGAATTACCACCAGAGGAAGAAGAAGCACCTATTGATGGTAAAGATGTTGAGTTCAAATGGGATACATATCATGAAGATGCCATGGCCGATGATGGTTTAGATGACGATTTGGATGATGATGACTGGAATGAAATTATGATGTTGAAGTAGAATATCGTCCATAAGTCGTTATTCAAAAGTTGCAAGTTAAAATAAGCAATTAAGGAATCATCTTTCCTGTTATAACGCCCCTAAGTCACGTTTAATAATCTTATAAAAGCCCTGATTTATACTCATGTAATATGAGCATAAATCAGGGCTTTTTTTTTAGTGTAAATCTAGCGATAATACAATATCAATTTGGTATAAATATTAACGAATTTAATTCTTTTCAGGATCTCCATGACCATTCTTTCCATGATAGTTGCCACAGCCGATAACAACATAATAGGCAAAGATAACGATATGCCTTGGCATTTGCCCGCTGATTTAGCTTATTTTAAAAAGGTGACTTTAGGCAAACCTATTATCATGGGTCGTAAAACTTATGAGTCTATTGGTATGGCACTGCCTGGGCGCCGCAATATTGTTATCTCTCGTGATGAAAGTTACACTCCACAAGGTAAAGGGGCTGAAGGAGTTGATGTCGTTACTTCTGTTGAACAAGCGTTGAGCTTAGTTGATGGCTCAAATGGGAATTGTGAAGTTGAAGAGGCTGTACCAGAAGTTATGGTGATTGGCGGTGGGGCTATTTATAAGCACTGTCTACCTAACGCAGATCGTTTATATGTGACTCATATTAAAGCAACTATTGACGGTGATACTCAGTTTCCAACCTATGATGATGGTAGTTGGCAAAAAGTGAGTAGTGAATTACGTGTAAGTGATGAAAAAAATGCCTATGATCTAGACTTTTGCATTTATCAGAGAGCGCGTTTATCAGCGAGTAATCAATGAAGCTTAGCTTTTTCTTAAATAATCCGAACTACAACCGTAATTCGCTAGCGTTAATGCTGCTGGTTTTTGGTATTTGCTCTGCTTTGTACGTTAATTATTTTGTTGAAGCAACCAATATAGGCTCTGCTTATCATTATGGTCTTTGGTCATTACTGCCAGCCTTTATCACTATATTATTGTCTTGGCTGACAAGAGAGCCTTTAACTGCGCTATTAAGCGGTATTGCGATTGGCGCTTTTATGATGGGGCAATATGATCTAACCGATCAAATACTGATTCCTTCTTTAGCTCAAGTCGGAACAGCAAGTTTGTTGCTACTTTATTTATGGCTATTAGGTGGTTTATTAGGTGTATGGTCAAAAACAGGGGCAGCACAGGCTTTTGCTGACTATATGACTAAGCACTTTGTACGCGGCCAAAGATCGGCCAAGTTAGTCACTTGGTTTTTGGGTATTTTATTTTTTCAAGGTGGTACCATGAGCACTGTGTTAGTTGGTACTACCGTGCGTCCTTTGGCTGATAAAGCAGGTATAAGTCATGAAGAAATGAGTTATATTGTAGATTCCACTGCTTCCCCTATTGCCATTGTTATTGCTTTTAATGCTTGGCCTGCTTATGTACAAGCCTTAATATTTGTTCCGGGGGTCACTTTTTTAGCAACTGAAGCAGACCGTATCGCCTTTTTCTTCTCTGCTGTACCCTTTAGTTTTTATGGCATCATTGCTGTGATAGGCACTTTGCTTCTTAGTTTGAACATTACCAAGTTTTCTGGAAAACGTATTCGTGATGCTCATCACCGAGCGGCAACAACGGGAGAGTTAGACGCGCCAGGAGCTAAACCGTTAAGCGCTAAAGAGCTGCAAACCTGTGATGTACCTCAAGGTTACAAGGCTCATGTCCTTGAGTTTATTTTGCCTTTAGTGAGCTTGATCGCTATTGCTGTACTTACCTTTATTGTTTATGGTTCTCCTAAAATTAACTGGGCATTTGGCGCGGCGCTATTGCTGAGTGCTTCTATCGCATTAGCGAAAGGCATGTCTCTTAGCAATATCATTGATGGTTTTGGAAATGGCTTAAAAGGTGTTGTGTTAGCGTCAGTTATTTTAATGCTAGCGGTTACAATTGGTGCTATTAGTAAGCAAATTGGCGCTGGCTTATACTTGGTTTCACTACTTTCAGAACAACTACCTTATTGGTTATTACCCATTATTTTACAAGTTATGGCTATGCTAATAGCCTTTTCTACTGGTACAAGTTGGGGGACTTTCGCGATTGCTTTTCCACTTGCTATGCCATTGACATGGGCTATTGCGCAAAGTGCAGGGATAGATAACCCTGAATTATTTATGATGATTTGTTTTGCCACGGTATTAAATGGTAGTGTTTATGGCGATCAATGTTCTCCTATTTCTGATACAACTATTTTAAGTTCAATGACTACCGGTTGTGACATGATGGATCATGTTAAATCACAAATTGTACCTGCTACTTATGCCTCGGGTTTAGCTGCTATCTTATGGACTTCAACGGTTATATTCTTTACTTGATACTTTATTTTAGAAAGTAAAAAAGCTTGCTAAGTCTAATTCGACCACAGCAAGCTTTTTACTCGAAACTCGAAACTCGAAACTAGCTTTTGATGGTTACAAAGTCCAATATTCCCATGGCAGCTTTTCGGCCTTGGTCTACTGCAGTTACCACTAAATCTGAACCTAATACCATGTCACCGCCAGCAAAAATGTTATCTTTGCTAGTTTGTAGTGAAAAATCACTATTTTCGACAGCAACGACACGCCCGCGCGAGTCTAACTCTACACCAGCATCAATCATCCATTGTGGTGGGCTAGGTAGGAAACCAAAAGCAATAACCACGGCATCAGCTTCCATTATAAATTCACTGCCTTCAACTGCCTCAGGGCTTCTACGACCATTAGCATCAGCTTCACCTAATTGCGTTTTTACAAACTTAACACCAATCGTTTTTCCTTGTTCATTTACGGCAATATCAAGTGGTTGAATATTAAACTCAAAGTTGACACCTTCTTCTTTGGCGTTTTGTACTTCTTTGGGAGAACCTGGCATGTTGGCTTCGTCACGACGATAAGCACAGGTAACGGAAGTTGCCCCTTGCCTAATTGATGTTCGCACGCAATCCATAGCAGTATCACCGCCGCCTAAAACAATAACTTTCTGACCATCAAAGTTAACGTAATTTTTAGCCTTTTCAGTAATATTCATTAATTTTTGAGTATTACCAATCAAGAAATCTAAAGCGTTGTAAACACCTTTAGCACTTTCATGCTCAAAACCACCAGTCATATCAGTATAAGTACCTAAGCCTAGGAACACAGCATCATATTCTTGGCTTAATTCTTCAAAACTGATATCAACCCCGACTTCAACGTTCAAACGGAATTCAATTCCCATACCTTCAAATATTTCACGACGAGTTTGAATGACATCTTTTTCTAGCTTAAATGATGGAATACCAAAAGTTAACAAACCGCCAATTTGAGAATGTCGATCATAAACCACAGCATCAACACCATGGCGGGTTAGTACATCGGCACAAGAAAGTCCTGCCGGGCCTGCGCCAATAATAGCGACACGCTTACCAATGTTAATCACCCCAGACAAATCGGGTTTCCAGCCTTGGGCGAAGGCAGTATCTGTAATGAATTTCTCTATATTACCGATAGTTACTGCGCCAAAGTCTTCATTTAAAGTACATGAACCTTCACATAATTTGTCTTGTGGACATACTCGGCCACACATCTCAGGCAAACTATTGGTTTGATGACATAAATCAGCTGCTTCAAAAATTCGTCCTTCTGTGACTAATTCTAGCCATTGTGGAATATAGTTATGTACAGGACATTTCCATTCACAATAAGGATTCCCACAATCTAGGCATCGATCTGCTTGACCTGAACTTTGCTCTTGTCCTAGCGGCTTATAAATTTCAACAAAATTTATTTTACGTTTACTGATATCCATTTTAGGTGGATCTATGCGTTCAACGTCGATAAATTGATAAACATTTTTACTCATATCGGTTATTTCCTAATTCGCGTTTAGCAATAAATTATTTTAGTTAATCAAAACACGAAGTTCTGCAGTTGAGCGGCTACGGTGACCTAACAAGGTTTTAACATCGGTAGCGGTAGGTTTAATTAACTTAAATAATGGCGAATATTTGTCAAAATCGTGCAATACTTCTTGGGCGCGTAAACTGCCTGTTTCTTCAAAATGCTGATTGATAATACCGCGTAAGTGCTCTTGATGAATAGTAAGTTTGTCAAGGGATAACAATTCAATTGATTCAGTATTTAAGCGTACATCTAAATCACCAACTTCATCCAAGACATAAGCAAAACCGCCTGTCATACCGGCGCCAAAGTTAACACCGATATTACCTATAATGGTAACAATACCACCAGTCATGTATTCACATGCATGGTCGCCTGCTCCCTCTACAACTGCATGACAACCAGAATTACGTACGGCGAAGCGTTCGCCGGCACGACCACAAGCGTATAATTTTCCGCCAGTAGCACCATATAAACAGGTATTACCCATGATCATGGTTTTATGGCTTAAGTATTCAACACCTTTAGGTGGTTTAACGATTAATTTACCGCCAGTCATACCTTTACCGACATAATCGTTGGCGTCACCTGTAAGAACAAGGTTTAAGCCACCAGCGTTCCAGACACCAAAACTTTGTCCAGCTGTACCAGATAAGTGCATGGTGATTGGGGTAGAAGACATTCCTTGATCACCATGATGCCGAGCTATTTCACCTGACAAAGTAGCACCCACGGAACGATCTGTGTTTTGAATAGTGAACCTATATTCACCACCTCTACTATGCGCTACAGCATCTTGTGCAGCCGCGAGCATTTTCTGATTTAATTTACCTTCATCAAATGGTTTGTTTTCTTGTGTTTTATAAAGTGCAGTGTTATCAGCCGCTAGCACTGGAGCAATAATTGGTGACAAATCTAATTTTTGTTGTTTAGCGCTAATGCCTTCAACTTGTGTCAATAAATCAACTCTGCCAATAATGTCAGTTAAACTTTCAACGCCCAAACGAGCAAGAATTTCACGAACATCATGCGCAATGAATTTAAAGTAATTCATTACTTGATCGGGCAGACCTTTAAAGAATTGTTCACGTAGCACTTCGTCTTGAGTTGCGACACCGGTAGCACAATTATTTAAGTGACAAATTCGTAAAAATTTACAACCTAAAGCCACCATAGGTGCGGTACCAAAGCCGAAACTTTCTGCACCTAAAATAGCCGCTTTAACAATATCAATCCCCGTTTTTAAACCGCCGTCTACTTGCAAGCGTACTTTATGACGTAAACCATTAGTAACCAATGCTTGATGGGCTTCGGCTAAACCTAGTTCCCACGGGCAACCCGCATATTTCACTGAGGTTAATGGACTGGCTGCTGTGCCGCCGTCGTATCCCGAAATAGTTATAAAATCAGCATAGGCTTTTGCAACACCGGCGGCGATTGTACCTACCCCTGGACCTGAAACTAATTTCACTGAGATAACGGCTTTAGGATTTACTTGTTTCAAATCAAAAATCAGCTGTGCTAAATCTTCAATGGAATAAATGTCATGATGTGGCGGAGGTGAAATTAAAGTAACCCCAGGTACTGAATAGCGTAGCTTAGCAATTAACGGTGAAACTTTATCACCGGGCAACTGACCACCTTCACCCGGTTTTGCTCCTTGTGCAACTTTAATCTGTAATACATCAGCGTTAACTAAATAATGTGGTGTCACACCAAAACGACCAGAAGCAATTTGTTTGATACGTGAATTTTTTACGGTACCAAAACGACGTTCGTCTTCTCCTCCTTCGCCTGAGTTTGAGCTACCACCTAAACGGTTCATCGCAATAGCGAGTGCTTCATGTGCTTCTGGGCTTAGTGCGCCAATTGACATGGCAGCTGAGTCAAAGCGTTTGAACATTTCGCTGCTATTTTCAACTTGTGAAATGTCAATAGCATCACAATCATCTTTTAATGCTAATAAGTCGCGAAGCATAGCTGCAGGGCGGTTATTTACTTCGTCTGCATATTTTCGGTAATCATCGTAATTACCACTTTGCACTGCGCGTTGCAAATAGTTCACTACATCAGGATTAAAGGCGTGATATTCTTCACCGTGCACGTATTTTAGTAAACCGCCATGACTCATCTTTTGATGAGGTAAGAAAGCTTTACGGGCTAGGTTAATGTTGTCTTGCTCAATATCACAAAAATCAGCACCTTGAATGCGGCTAGGTAAATCGCTAAAACATAGTTTCATTATGTTCTCGTTTAAGCCGATAACTTCAAATAATCCTGCACAACGATAACTGGCGATAGTGGAAATACCCATTTTAGAGAGTATCTTTAATAAACCTTTGTTAATTCCTTCACGATAGTTAACAACGGCATCACGGGCGCTTAACTTGATTTGTCCTTGTTCGACTAATTGTTCAATGGTTTCCATAGCTAAATATGGATAGATAGCTGTAGCACCTAAACCTAAAAGTACCGCATATTGATGAGAGTCACGTACAGAAGCTGTTTCTACAATAATGTTTGAATCACAACGCAGCTGTTCATCAACTAAGCGTTTTTGTACTGCACCGACGGCCATAGCCGCTGGAATGACCAATAATCCTTTATGAATTTGTCTATCTGAAAGCACTAAAATAACGGTGTTTTTATTTCGAACTAAATCTGTCGCTTCATCACACAAACGTATTATAGCGGCCTCTAAACCTTCATCACCGTCGTAAGTTAGTGTTAACGTATCAGAACGATAATGCTCAGGGTCTAGTTCACGTAATTGCAGCAAACCGGTATACATTAATACAGGTGTTGTAAACAACATACGATCAGCATGACCCGAAGTTTCATTAAATACGTTGTGTTCGCGCCCAATACAGGTGCCAAGTGACATTACATAGCGTTCACGAAGTGGATCAATTGGTGGATTAGTTACTTGTGCGAACTGCTGACGGAAATAATCATATAAGGTGCGAGGTTTGCTTGATAATACAGCCATAGGTGTATCATCACCCATAGAACCTGTAGCTTCCTGTCCATTTTCTGCCAATGTTTTAATAACTTGATGAATTTCTTCATAACTGTAATTAAACATTTTATGGTATTGATCCATCTCACTATCAGAGAAGATACGTACACCTATTTGGTTGGCTTCTAATTTATCAAAAGGTATTAAACGACGGATGTTTTTATTTAACCATTCACGATACGGGTGACGCTCTTTTAATTCATTATTGATGTCATTTGAATTGAATAGTTTTCCTGTATAGGTATCAATCGCTAGCATTTCGCCAGGGCCAACACGGCCTTTTTCAACGACTTCATCTTCACCGTAATCCCAAATACCAACTTCAGAAGCAAGGGTAATAAATCCATTACGAGTAATGACATAGCGGGCAGGGCGAAGGCCGTTTCGATCTAAGTTACAGGCAACATGACGTCCATTGGTCATAACAACGCCTGCAGGGCCATCCCATGGTTCCATATGCATGGAATTAAATTCATAGAATGCGCGCAAATCATCATCCATCAATGTGCTGTTTTGCCATGCAGGTGGCATTAATAAACGCATTGCTCGGTATAAGTCCATACCACCAGCAAGGAAAAGCTCAAGCATGTTATCTAATGAAGATGAATCAGATCCAGTTTGCCCAACAAATGGCGCAGCATCTTGTAAATCGGGTAGCAATGGTGACTTGAAACGGTACGTACGAGCACGTGACCATTGACGGTTACCATTGATAGTATTAATTTCACCATTGTGGGCAAGGTAGCGGAAAGGTTGTGCTAAATGCCACTGGGGAGAAGTATTAGTCGAGAAGCGTTGATGGAAAACACAAATAGCGCTTTGCATACGAATATCTGCAAGATCCAAATAAAAGTTTGGTAAATCTATTGGCATCATTAAGCCTTTATAGATAGTTACCAAACATGATAAACTGGCCACATAAAATACATCATCTGTAATGCGATTTTCTGCGCGACGGCGAGCCATATATAAGCGACGCTCTAAATCACGATTACGCCAACCTGGAGGAGCATCTACAAAAACTTGCTCAATAGTTGGCATGTTTTTGATGGCAGCATCGCCTAGTACTGAAGTGTCAGTAGGCACTGTACGCCAGCCAATAAGCGTTAAACTCTCGTTAGCAAATTCTTCTTCTAATACTTTCTTAGACAGTGCCGCTGCAACCGGATCAGGGTTTAAGAAAATCATGCCAACAGCATACTTCTTACCTAGCTTCCAACCGTTATCTTCAGCAACCGCTCGGAAAAAGCTATCAGGCTTTTGTAATAACAAACCACAACCATCGCCAGTTTTACCATCAGCAGCAATTCCACCACGATGTTGCATGCGATCAAGTGAAGAAATAGCTGTCTTAATTAGCTTGTGGCTAGTTTCACCATGTTGATGGGCTATTAAGCCAAACCCACAATTTTCGCGTTGAATGCTATGATCATAAAGCTGCATTATTGTCTCCTAATAAAAAGCCACTTGGTAAACAGAATAAAATGAATAAAGGGTTGAAAAAATTGCACATACCCAAACCACCTCAAGATGCCTAAGCGAACATGATCAAGGCGCATCTTTTTATTAATGGTGTTGCCTAAAAACAGCTGGGTATAATTATCCCGTATTGTTCCAAGGGGAATTATTTAGATTACTCATAAGTAGGGAAAAGGTCAATTAAAATAGAGCATTTGCTCGTAATTTATTTACATTATTTTAAGAGTGTAAATTTATAACAATTTAGCCAAAATACTTAACTCTTTGTTTTTTTGTTGTTTTGTTTTATTTTGTTTTTTTTATAGAGTTGATTTACATGGCTAAAGTTATAGTTTATGAAAGTTTATTACATTTTTTGGTCATCAAGTTGATACTATACCCATTCTCAAGTGGATTTATAAAGATCGGTGAAAAACACAAACATGTTTATGTTTTGGACGTATATTTGAAAAATAATCGCAAATATACTTACCTTCTGGAAGTGCTAAGTATCATTTTTCTCCATCATAGCTTCTTCTTTCAACCAAGCAATAAATATATCGAGTCGAGCTCTTTTAGCTGAATTAGGATCATAAACATAATATCTTTTAAACGATACTGGATGTTTAATATCAAATGGAATAACTAGCTGCCCAGTATCCACATACTGAGAAAATAACGCTTGAGAAGCTAAAGTAAAGCCATGACCGCTTAACACCGCACTTAAGGCCATATCGCCACTACTTACTTGAATCCATTGTTTATGCTGTTGATATTTCTCTATGCCTGCTTTCTTAAACCAAGTAGGCCAGTTAATTGAGCCTTCATGCTCTAAACCAACTAACCAACATTTCAAAATATCTTGTGGCTCTTGAAAATTCATTTCCTGGGCAAGCTGAGGTGAACAAGCTGGATAGACATGATCTTCGCCAACAAATTCGTAGACCATCTCATCGAAAATTTCACTGTCTAATGTTGTTCTAAAACGGATGGCTAGATCAATATGCCCTTGACGGAGATCTTCTATGCCATTAGAAGATAGCACTCTGATCTTAATTTCTGGGTGCTTAACCGAAAATCGATACAACCTTGGCATTAGCCATAATGAAGTAAATGCCTGAGTTGAGGTAATAGTTAAACTGCCAGCAATGTCTTCGGTTTGAATACTATTAAAGCCTTTTAATAGTATATCAAACGCTTGGTGTGTTGCTTGATATAATTTTTCCCCACTGTTGGTAAGATGCATTTTCCTGCCGTTTCGAGCAAACAATCGAGTACCTAATGAGGTTTCTAATTGTCGCATTTGTTGGCTAACAGCTGCTTGTGTTACAAATAACTCCTCTGCCGCCTTACTGTAACTTTGATGACGAGCTGCACTTTCAAAGCTACGCAAATTGTTTAAATGTTTTAATCTTTTGTCCATCTATCACCCCATTACTTTGAAAGTTATTAGTAAAGAACGCATAAGCTGTACTTATAGTTACTGTTAATTATTATTGCTGGTTCAAAAACATAATTCAATGCAAAATACTCCTATCAACTAAAGGAGAACAAACTAATGAACTTAACAAATACTACAAAAACAGAACAAGCTACTGATTGTAATGCAGTATATACAAATAGCAAAACATCTAAAAATTGTTTTTCTTGCTCAGTAGAAAAACTTCTGACTAATATGTCAAATAAGCTAGGGTTATCTTTAGCCATATATCAGAAATAAATTATTTTATTATCTAACCTTAAATTACTCAGGAGTCATCACGTGCTTAGAAGTTTACTTTTTTGCTTAATATCAACATCCTCTGCTTTGTTACTGCCATTTCAGCTTCATGCTAAGGTCAGTAACATTGCGGATAAAGCCGCACAATATGCTGAAATAACTTATCAAGATGAGATGCTCGATAGTCTTGAGAAGTTGGTAAAGTTCAACACGGTCGCTATTGAAGGCTTGCCGTCGACCGACAATCCAGTTCATCAAGCATTTAAACAAGAATTAGCAACGCAAGCTAAGCAATTAGGCCTAGATTACATCGACCATGGTTATATTGTTATCATTGGTTTAGGCGATAGTAAAGATCGTCTTGGGATGATCACCCATGGAGACATTCAACCTGCCACTCCAGCTAAGTGGGCGCAATCACCATTTAAACTAGATGTAACGTCTGAGCCAGGCAAGTTGATCGGTAGGGGGACGGAGGATGACAAGGGTCCAATAGCCAACGCGCTTTATGCAATGAAATCAATTAAGGATTTGAATATAAAACTCAATAAGCGTATTGAATTATATGTTTACATGGCGGAAGAATCTGACTGGGAACCGTTGCGCCAATATATCAAACAATACTCTTTGCCACAGGTAAATATTACCCTTGATTCAGAATATCCAGTGGTTACCGCTGAAAAAGGTTATGGCACCATTAGTATGGCCTTTCCAATTAAAAAGGTTGCTTCAAATAAAGTATATTTGAGTGAATTTAGCGGCGGTTTTTTTGGCAGTCAAATCCCAGAAGATGCCCAAGTAACGATTGAAAATGCCAGCCCAGCTATGTTAGTTAAACTAAAAGAAGCTGCCAAATCACATACCGGTGTTCATTATGATTATCAATGGCAAGATAAAGCTTTAACCATTAAAGCGCTAGGAAGATCAGCCCATTCATCTAAACCTGAACATGGCGTTAACGCAATTACGCATCTAGCTGAGTTAATATCATTTATACGTTGGCCTAACAATGCTAGCGGTGCTCTAGCCAATTTTTTAAATGACCATATAGGCACAGGTTTGTATGGAGAAAAGTTAGGTGAAATTGCTTATAGTGACGACTTTATGGGACCTATGTCGGTACAACCAACAGTATTGAAAAAAGTAGAAAACGGTATAGAACTCAATATCAATATTCGTAGGCCAAGAGGAAAAACAACCAAGCAACTAGTAAGCGAAATCAACTTGACGCTTAAGCAGTGGCAGCATGCTAATCAGGTAGTGCTAACAGGAATGGAAATTGATATTAATGAGCCCTTCGTTCAGAGTAATGCTCCGCAAATTAGTACCTTGCTTAATGTGTTTTCGTTTTATAGTGGCATAACAGATGTTCAGCCAATATCGATTGGCGGCGGCACTAATTCAAGGTTATTTCCTAAAGCTGTTAGCTTTGGTCCGTCAATGCCAGGTAAAGAGTACACAGGACATTCAGAGCATGAGTTTATAACCATGGAGCAATTTATGCTAAACCTTAAAATGTACACTGCGGTATTGATTGAGTTAGCACAATAACTAAAAGAGATGGTTTATCTTAATTGAGTATTAAAAAAGCCCCTGCGTTATGAACACGAAGGGGCTTTTTCAGCATAGATTGTTTTAAATATAATGTTTGAGTTGCTAAAGACTTAAGGCAGGTAACTATTACCCATTAGATAACTGTCGACTTCACGAGCGCAGCGACGACCTTCATCAATTGCCCAAACAATCAAACTTTGACCACGACGACCATCACCAGCAGCGAACACCCCTTGTTTACTAGTAGCAAACTTATCATATTCTGCGGATATGTTTGTTCGATTATCTTGTTCAAGCCCAAACTGCTCAACTAACCCACCTTCAGGACCCATAAAGCCCATTGCGATGAGTACGATATCGGCTGGAATAACTTTTTCACTGCCCGCAACTTCCTGAGGAATCATTTGACCATTATCATTACGTTGCCAAGTAATATCAACGGTATGAACAGCTTTAACATTACCCTGATCATCACTTTCAATCTTCTTAGTCATCACTAAATATTGACGTGGATCTTGGCCTTGGATTTCAATCGCTTCCTTTTGACCGTAATCAACTAACAAACGTTTTGGCCATTGTGGCCAAGGGTTGTTGTTTTCTTCACGTTTTTCTGGGGGGCGTGGCATGATTTCTAGTTGTATAGCACTTGTACATTGATGACGTAAAGAAGTACCAATACAATCGGTACCTGTGTCACCACCACCGATAACAACAACATTTTTGCCTTGAGCATTAATGTACTGACCATCTGTATGTTCGCTATCAAGTAAGCTTTTGGTATTCGCTTTCAAGAAGTCCATGGCAAAATGAACACCGTTAAGTTCACGACCTTCAACAGGTAAATCACGTGGCACTGTCGCGCCAATACATAACACTATTGCATCAAAATCACTTTCAAGTTGTTCAACACTAATGTCTTTACCCACTTCAGTGTTAGTGACAAAAACAATGCCCTCTTCTGCAAGAATATCAACGCGGCGTTGTACTAATTCTTTTTGCAATTTCATGTTTGGAATACCGTACATGAGTAAGCCGCCGATACGATCGGCGCGCTCATATACTGTAACCATATGACCCGCTTTATTAAGCTGTGCTGCGGCCGCAAGACCAGCAGGACCTGAGCCAATAACAGCAACATTTTTACCGGTACGGCTTGAAGGCAATTCGGCAACTACCCAACCTTCTTTGAAAGCATGGTCAATAATTGATTTTTCGTGTAGCTTAATGGTTACTGGATCAGCATTGATACCCAGTACACAAGCACCTTCACAAGGCGCTGGACATACTCGACCAGTAAACTCTGGGAAGTTATTGGTTTTATGCAATAAATCCACAGCGTCTTTCCAACGGCCTCGGTAAACCAAGTCATTCCATTCAGGGATAACATTGTTAACCGGACAACCTGCTACTGCAGGGGCAAATTCTGATTTTGCTGACTGACAAAATGGTACGCCACAGTCCATGCATCGAGAGGCTTGTTGCTCGATGTCTTTCAATGGCATTTTTTCTGATACTTCAAGCCAGTCGATTAGACGCTCACCTGCGTGGCGTTCAGTTGGCAAGGTACGTCCTACGTTGATAAACCCTGTTGGATTTCCCATAATATATTCTCCTTGCAGCTTAAGCTTTTGCGCTAGCTATGTTGTTTAAATGGATATCGAAGGCTTCTACGGCAATGTCATACTCTGACTCGAACTTACCGCTTTCACGTACATCATTCATATAGCCCTGCATTCGTTTGTAATCAACCGGCATTACTTTAACGAAGCGCTTAACACTGTTTTCCCAATCACTGAGTAATTCACTTGCTACATCTGATTCTGTTGCAGCTAAATGTTGGCTAATCAACGCTTTTAATTCTAGGTTTTCAGCTTCGGTTTCAACGGTTTCTAATGAAACCATTTCCATGTTACATTTCGGCGCAAAATCATTATTCAGATCAAGCACGTATGCAACACCACCAGACATACCAGCAGCAAAGTTACGACCTGTTGCACCTAAAATAACGGCTTTACCACCAGTCATGTATTCACAACCGTGATCACCAACCCCTTCAACAACAGCCGTTGCACCAGAGTTACGTACACAGAAACGCTCACCTGCAACACCACGTATAAAGGCAGTACCTGAGGTAGCGCCAAAGAAGGCAACATTACCAATTAGAATATTTTCACGAGGTGAGAACTTAGCTTCTTTACTTGGGTATACCACCAAGTTTGCACCTGATAAGCCTTTACCAAAGTAATCGTTAGCATCACCCTCAAGTTCAAAATGTAAGCCTTTAGCTGAGAAACAACCAAAACTTTGACCAGCAGAGCCGTTAAATTTAACCTTGATAGTATTTTCTGGTAATCCTTTATCTTGATACTTCTTAGAGATTTCATTAGAAATCATTGCACCAATGGTTCTATCCGTATTGATAACATCATAGGCAAGTTCAACACTTTGTTGATCCTCAAGCGCGGCTTTAGCATCTTCAATCATATTGCGATCAATAATGTCGTCTATTAGGTGTTTTTGGCTAATTGATTGATACAATGTTTCACTGTCTGCACATTCTTCTTTGTGCAATAGTGGCGTTAAGTCAACACCATTGTACTTCCAATGATCGACATCTTCACGTTGCTTAAGACACTGTGTTTGGCCAACCATTTCTTCAATGCTGCTAAAACCTAACTCAGCCATGATTTCTCGTAAACCTTCAGCCATCATGGTAAAAAAGTTAACTAAAATATCAGCACGGCCAGTAAAACGGTCACGTAAACCTTTATCTTGTGTGGCAATACCAACAGGGCAAGTATTTAAATGACATTTACGCATCATAATACAACCTTCAACAACAAGCGCTGTGGTTGCCATGCCATATTCTTCTGCACCAAGTAAGGTAGCAATGGCTAAATCGCGTGGTGTTTTAAGTTGACCATCTGTTTGTACTGTAATACGGCTACGCAGTTTATTACGAACCAATGTTTGATGGGTCTCAGCCAAACCAAGCTCCCACGGCAGACCAGTGTGTTTAATCGAGCTAAGTGGGGAGGCACCTGTGCCGCCATCATGACCAGCAATTAGTACTACATCGGCGTAAGCTTTCGATACACCTGAAGCGATAGTACCAACACCTGCTTCTGACACTAATTTAACGTTAACGCGTGCATCGCGGTTGGCGTTTTTAAGATCAAAAATAAGTTGTGATAAATCTTCAATAGAGTAAATATCGTGATGTGGCGGTGGAGAAATCAACCCAACTCCTGGTGTTGAACCACGCGTTTTACCAATCCAAGCATCTACTTTATCGCCTGGTAACTGACCACCTTCGCCCGGTTTTGCACCTTGTGCCATTTTAATTTGTAGTTCATCGGCATTGGCCAAGTAATGACTGGTAACACCAAAACGACCTGAAGCGACTTGCTTGATGCGCGAGTTCATTGAATCGCCATTTGCTAGTGGTGTGAAACGAATTGGATCTTCACCACCTTCACCGCTGTTACTCTTACCACCAATGCGGTTCATAGCAATGGCTAATGTAGTATGTGCTTCCCACGAAATTGAACCGAATGACATTGCACCCGAAGCAAAACGTTTGAAAATATTTTCAATCGGCTCAACTTCATTCAATGGAATTGATGGGCGATCGCTACTTAGTTCAAGTAAACCACGTAAAGTAAACGCGTCTTTGCTTTGATCATCAACAGTTTTTGCGTACTGTTTAAACTGGCTAGTGTCGTTACTTGCTGTTGAATGTTGTAGTAATCGAATAACTGTTGGACTAAATAGATGACGTTCGCCATCATTACGCCACGAATATTCTCCACCTGTTGGCAATAAGTTTTCAATGGCAATACGGCTGGCTTCAGGGAAACCTTCACGATGACGTAAAAGTGCTTCTTGAGCTATTTGATCTAGGCTTAGGCCTTGGATTCGACTAACCGTACCGGTAAAGTACTCGTCAATAACATCAGAATTAATACCTAGGGCTTCAAAAATTTGTGCGCCTAAGTATGACTGTAATGTAGAAATACCCATCTTAGAGAAGGTTTTCAGTAAACCACTACCTACGGCTGCTGTGTATTTTTGAGTAATTTGTTCATTAGACAATTCGCTATTGAGTACGCCTTCATCACGTAAACCATACATACTTTCTAGTGCTAAGTATGGGTTTACCGCAGCTGCGCCATAACCAATAACCGTCGCAAAATGATGTGTTTCGCGTATATCAGCTGATTCAAGAATAATATCAGCGTAAGAACGCAATTTTTCACGAATTAAATAATGATGAACAGCTGCAGTGGCTAATACCGATGGAATAGCAACGTGGTCACTGTCTACTTCACGATCGCTGAGTATCAAAATAGAATAGCTATCTTCTACGGCATTTTTTGCGTATAAACAAACACGATCAAGGGCTTTCTTAAGCGCACCATCTTCACCATTCGCTTTAAAGGTAATCCCAATAGTCTTTGATTGCAGATGATCATTATCAATGTGTTGCAGCTTACGAAGTTGCTCATTTGTTAATACGGGCTGGTCAATTTCAACCTTATGACAATGCGCCGCTGTTTCATCAAGTAAATTCAGAGATTTACCAATATAACCACGTAAAGACATCACCAACTCTTCGCGAATTGGATCTATGGGTGGGTTAGTCACCTGAGCAAACAACTGCTTAAAGTAATGTGAAAGCTGTTGTGGACGATGAGATAATACCGCTAAAGGTGTATCTGTACCCATAGCACCTAATGGCTCCTTTGACGTGCCAACCATGCCCGCAAGTACTAAGTTAAGATCTTCGCTAGTATAACCAAAAGCTTTTTGTATTTTACGCAGCTCTTTCAATGGTGGCTGCGCAATAGACGCTGTTGGAACAGGTAGTTGCTCTAACTCAATTTTGTTTTCTGAAATCCACTTACTATATGGCTGAGAAGAACTTACCTGCTGTTTCACTTCGTCATCGCTGATGATACGACCTTGCTTTAAATCAGCAATGAATATCTTACCGGGTTGCAAGCGACCTTTTTCAACGACAGTAGATTGATCAACACACAAAGTGCCTGTTTCAGATCCCATCACTAAAGTGCCATCTTCGGTTAACAAGTAACGCGAAGGACGTAAACCATTACGATCAAGTGTTGCGCCGATAACATTACCATCAGTAAACGATAATGAAGCTGGGCCATCCCAGGGTTCCATAATACAAGCATAATACTCATAAAATGCACGTTTGGTCGCATCCATATCATCCTGAGTTTGCCATGCTTCTGGCACCATCATCATCATAACTTGGGCTAACGAACGTCCACTTAGTACCAGTAGCTCAATAGCCATATCTAGGTTGGCAGAATCTGAATTATCGTTATTACAAACGGGATTTAACATTTTCAATTCAGCGTCACTAAAATTAACTGAACTGAATAATGCTTCACGGGCATTCATCCAATTAATGTTACCGCGTACGGTATTTATTTCACCATTGTGGGCGATATAACGAAATGGTTGTGCACGACGCCAAGCGGGAAATGTATTCGTTGAAAAACGAGAATGGAACATTGCCATGCCTGAGATAGTACGTTCGTCTTGCAGATCAAGATAATATTGGCGTACTTGTTCAGTGGTAAATTGCCCTTTATAAACAATTTTAGTTGATGACATTGAAGTAACATAAAATTCGTCACGTTCTTTGGCAATGCTGGCATTAATTTTATGTGAGGTGTATTTACGCAAAACAAACAACTTACGCTCAAACTCTTGTGCTGTTAATTCAGCTGGTTTGGCGATGAACACCTGCTCAATGTTCGGTTCGCTGTCAAATGAAGCAGCACCTAACATAGAGTTATCACCAGGAACATCACGATAACCTATCAAGGTTAAGCCCAGTTCACTGGTGTTTTGATTTAAAATATCTCGGCACGCTTCGCGTTGTTCTTGGTCACGCGGAAAAAAAATCATGCCAACGCCGTAATTTCCAGCATCTGGTAAGTTAAACCCCAGCTTTGCGGTTTCTTGGCTTAAAAATTCGTGGGGAATTTGGATAAGAATACCGGCACCGTCACCACTTTTGACGTCAAAACCAGTACCACCACGGTGTTCCATACAGCTCAACATGGTGAGTGCATTTTCAATAATGTCGTGAGATTTTTTACCCTTAAGGTTGGCGACAAAACCAATGCCACAACTATCATGTTCAAACTCGGCGCGATAAAGGCCTTGGGATTTTTTACTCATATCATTCATTGCTTATTCCTATTTCATCAAACTATTTCTATTAGCTCTTTCTTCTAATTAAGC
>MAAB01029728.1_pt1 | contig 19710 bp, 14 predicted proteins | sample 1115991 | NCBI WGS metagenome assembly MAAB01 (sample SAMN04961124, study PRJNA320927) | seawater metagenome | isolation source: sample BD02T18 sea water enriched with oil for 18 days | place: USA:Gulf of Mexico | collected 2013-07-27
TTTCATCTTCACCTGAACTACCATAGGCAAAATCAAGACGAAATAAGGCATCTTCAAAATACTGAGAATAACGGATAGCAGCACCTATCGTTACTTCACGCTCTTTTAATCCGACCAGTAAATCTGGATCACCACCGCCATGATCGATCAATGATTGAGAATCGAAACCTTGCATATAAGCTTTTAGTATGAGGTCAAGTTGCCAATTATTCTCAATAAATAATTGGTACCCTAGCTCGGTAGCGCCAAGTAATACGTGGGAACGCCTTTGATTGGTTTGTAAGTAAAAGCCTTTGTATGAAATATCAACCAATAAACCAGGCAAAAGGTAGTCTGATAAATCTTCCTGCTCAATGCCCGCGATGATTGTAGGATCATAAATTAATGAGAGGTCTAACAATATTTGCCATTCAAATTCGTTTTTAATGACAGGTTGATTAGCAGTGTTTACTAGCTCATCACTGGTTTCTTGCCCGTAAGTCAAGGGACTAGATAGCAACAAAAAAATGGCAATAAGCCAAGAAACGCTTTGATTCTGTAGCAGGCGGATAGTATTTTTTTTATAGAACATAGCAAAGCACAAAGCGTATTTACAAAAAGTAATCATATGTTACCACGGTGTAAATGTTACTTGTGCTTAGCTGTTCATTTTTATTGTTTAAAAAGTGTAAGTAAAGTTAAACCAGTCACCACCTAATGTCTGAGATGCGTAATGCTTCTTGATGTGTAATAGGAAGTCTCGCCTGACTAGAAAGTCATTTTTAAACCAATATAAGGAAATACACCAATATCTTCTTCACCAGAGACATTGTATTCTGTCAAACTGTCGTTATCAGTCGGATCGTAGTAATAGCCAGAGACATTCTTCTGCGCCATGGCATTGATAATAGCCCAAGTCCACTTTGCATCATATCCCCAGTATTTTGTTTTGTAATTCGCTTCTAAATCTAAACGATGGTACACAGGTAAGGTTTTTGAATTGAGATCACCATAAACAGGTAAGAAGTGTTCATCATAATCAGGGTTTTCACGTAAACCAACGATAGGTGTGTATTTTGCGCCACTACGTAGGGTGAAACGTAAACCGAAATCCCAACGTTCATCTAATTCATAATTAACTACAAGGTTCGCGACTAAAGGGGTATCTAGGTAATAATCAGCAGTGATATTGGTTAAGTCATCTGTACGTTGACTTTGCGACCAACTCAGTGACGCCCAGCCAAACCAACCGTCATGTCGTTCATGTCTCACTAACCACTCAACGCCTTGAGCATCTCCTGAAGTGTCATTGGTATAATGTAAGTCAGCATCTTCTACAGCGGTATTTTCATCAACAGATCGGGGTAAATTGGTTAGTTCTTTATGATAAATATCCAGTGAAGTGAACCAAATTCCATTTAAATCATAATCAATACCTAGCGAGTAATGTGTTGCTTGGGGAGACTTTATTTTTGGATTACCTAGTTTATTTAACGCGGTATCAATGTCAGGAAAACGGCTATAAGTCCCCGCTTTTGCTTTAAACGTTAAATCATCGGTGGCAAACCAATCCAAGGCAAACCTAGGGTGAACAAAATCTTGGTTGGTATAATCGTTGCGCTCTGCTCTTAGGCCAACAGTAAGTTGCCAAGCATCGTTTAACTGCCATATGTCATGTACATAAACGGCGATATCTTCATTGGTGAGCGTGGCAACATCTTGTATTCGTTCGCCTTTGTTTTCATTACAATCGGCATCATTTTCAGTACAGTAGTAGGGGATCATATCGAAACTGTAATCAACGTCTGATTTGCTGTAGTCAAAGCCAAAACCTAGCTTATGACTATCAAGCCAAGTAATTTGTGATGAAAAACGTACATTATATGACTCTTCATCAACTTTAACGAATTGTCCCTTACCATAAATCTGGTCAACGGTATTGACTGTATGACCTGCAACTAACTGCATGATTTTTTCATCATCACCATAGTATTGCCATGAAAGGCTTTGGCTATCAAACTTGGTTGTTATTTTAAAATCACCAATGCTATCAGGGTCAATGCGACCTTCTTCTGACTTTTCAGAAATATTAACGCCTCCAGTATCACTAGCACCTGAAGCACTTAAAGTCAGTTTGTGAGCGTCACCAATAAGCCATTGATATTTACCTTGGTAATCTTCACTTATCGGGGCTTTAAATATTGTATAGCCTTCATCTTCTTCACCTTCAGGTAAAAATAAGTGAATTTGACTACGGCGATAAGATAGGTAAAAAGCTTGATCTTCAAAAGTTTCCCCTTCAACCATCAGGCCGCTTTTTAGCATACTTAAATCAACGGTAGTGGTAATGTCTTGCTGGCGAGGATCGCGTAATTGCACGTCAAAAACACCGCCAGTAGCATTGCCGTATTCACTGCCAAATGCGGCAGGATGTAGGGTAAAGTCTTGAATAAGATTCTCATTAAAAATACTGTCACCAAATAAATGGAATATGTAACCTGCCGGCATATCATCTATATAAAAGGCATTATCTTCAGGAGAAGAGCCGCGAACTGCCGGTGAACCGGTATCTCCGCCAGCATAAACAATACCAGGTAAACTATAAACAGCGCTTAGTGGGTCATTACCAATGCCTGCAACTCCCATTAACTGTTCTGTTTGTTCCGTCATCTCACTATTGGCTTGATTACGCCTAGAGGTGACTTCAATAACTTCAATTTTATGATCTGTTTCTTCTATATCGTGAGTTTTAGCGTTGTTTATATTTGGAGCTTTTTCGTCAGGCTCTACTGGTGCTGCCAATGAACTGATAGGCAGTGTCGCTAGTAACAATAAGAGTGAGCTTGTTATATGCGTGGTGGATGTTGAGTTCATTTTAGCTTCCCTGTCTTTCACTTGGTGTAAGGTGCATGTGGTATGCATTAATTTTGACCAATGCTAATGTGCAAATCAGTAATCTAAGTGTGGAAAAACTGTTAGAAAGTGTAATTAATACAGGCTTTAGTCGGCAGTCGTGAAGACAGCAATAGATAACACTAAATTTCTAAACTGCGTTGTGAAGCAAAATTATCAAAAGTTTTCATGATCTTTATAGTTTATTCGGGGAGTTAGGTTGTTGGAGGAAAACTATAGTTCCGTACAATGATCCAAAATGTTGATTTCTTTCTATACTTAACAAAACCTTTATTTTGTATTGATTATTTTGATTAACAAAAATGTTACTTGGTCTTTGATCTCGTTGGCTATATTTTGTAGTGCTGCTTGGTTTTATTTAAATTTTGAATCGCATTGGCAGCAACCAAAATACCCATTAATGATTGCGGTTTCTAAAACCCCATTATCAACACCCTTCTATGTTGCTAAGGCTATAGGTGCATTCGATGAAACCTGTGTCAGTGTCAACTTTGATGAAGTTGTGGGTGGTCAAAGGGCGTTTGCCAAAGTCATGAGTGGTGAAGTTGACTTTGGCACGAGTTCAGATTCAGTTATCGCTTTTCAAAGTTTGGCGAACAAAGCATTTGTCACCCATGCCATGTTTGTTCAATCAGATAATGATGTCAAACTCATTACCAGAGCCTCAACAAAAATCAATTCAACCATGGATCTTAAAGGGAAGGAGATCGGGGTCACTCATGGGACCGCGAGTGAATACTTTTTAAGTACATTGTTAGCGCTGGAGGGCTTAACAACTGAAGATGTTGAGCTTTATCATTACAAGCCTGAGCAGCTAGTGAATGGCTTTATTAACAAGGATATAGATGCCTTTCTTCCTTGGGAACCATTTGGCTTTCAAAGCGCGCAATTACTTAATGGCCAAATTAAAATTCATAAAACTAAAGGCTTAAATACTTTGAGCTTTAATTTAATCTCGGTGACGGCTGATAATTTACTGGTTGAAAAAGCAAAATGTGTGATTCAGGGCTTGAGTATTGCTATGGATTATATTGCCTCTCACCCCCAGGAATCTAAACAAATAGTGATGGATGAGCTTAAGCTTACGGCTGAATTTATTGACTGGGTATGGTCTGACTACATATTCAAACTAGGTCTAAATCAATCGTTAATGTTAAGTGTTGAATCACAAGCAATTTGGGCTGTTGCGACTCAAATGACAAAATTTAAGGAAGTACCCAATATAGAGCACTTTATTGACAGTAGAGCTATGTTACAAGTTATGCCTAACGCGGTAAACATCCCACAATAAAGGACGATTTACGATGAATATCAGCCTGTTGCAACGTATCTTTTTTTTCACCCTTGGTTGCTGTTTTTTGTTTATTTTGTTACTTGGCAGTGTTATCTGGTCATCACAGGCAATAGAACTTGCTTTTAGTCGAAATAATTATGCGCAACAGCTGACTAACCAAACAAACACGTTAAAACAGTTAGTTGCCAATGATAATATTTATGGTAACAACTACAGTATTAATGATTGGCAAACATTAGAAGTAAAACTGACAGCTCTGCTTAAGTCGTCGCCCAAATTAACTGAACAACAACAAACCATTCAAAATAGCCTTCAAAGTCAAAATGAAAGTTTAAAAAGTCTTTTCATTCTAATAAATAAAAACAAACTAAAAAATGCCAGTGAGATAATAAAAAAGCATTTGAAAGCAAAGTTGATGACACAACTCGAAGCTATTCGCTCTGATGCTTTACATTTGTCGGCTATTGCACAAAAAGACATTTATAACACGATAAAAAAACAAGCTCTTTTAATTATTTCAGTCTCAGCTGTCAGCATTCTCGCTCTGTTATTTGGGTCTTTTACCTTGACTTCTATAGTGAGAAAATCATTGAATGAAGTGAAAAATGCTTTTGAAAAAAACCACTGTGGTGATTATCAAAATATACAGCTTTCTCACCACTCACAAGAGTTTGATAGTATCGCTGATGCCTTTAATACCATGAATAAAAAGCTTAGTGAATCTACTATCTCTCTGACGGAAATGAAAAAAATAGTGGATGAAAGAACACATGTATTAGAACAATTATCAAAAACAGACCCTCTGACTAAAGTGGCCAATCGTCGAGCCCTTTTTGAACGTGCAAATATGGAGTTTTCTCGGGCGTTGAGAAGCAAAAATAAATTAACGTTATTACTATTAGATTGTGACTTTTTTAAGAATGTAAATGATGAATTTGGCCATTTGTTTGGTGATGAGTTATTAATTCATATTTGCAATATTTGTGGTCAAGAAATACGAGATATTGATTTTTTAGCAAGATACGGTGGTGAGGAGTTTATTATTGTATTGCCAAATTGCGATATAGCAGGCGGGATTGAAACCGCCAATCGTATCCAAAATTCGCTTGCTCGGCATTGTGTAGCAATAGAAGGTAAAAAAGTTTGTGTAACTTTAAGTATTGGTATTTCTATGCTCAGCGAACGGCATCAAAACTTAGACCAGTTAATTAATGATGCTGACAAAGCTATGTATCTTGCTAAGGAAAATGGTCGTAATCGGATCGAAGTTCTCCCTGCACTAAATCTGCACTAATTATAAAAGGGTTACATCGTTGTTACATATCTTGAAACAAGTTACTTATTGCTCAACGAAAATGCTGTTATAGACTGTTAGCTTATTAATCGCGTTGTAAAAGCATTTAAAGATGCCATTTTCGCAATGCAGTAAACTCAACCAAACGATTTAAATAGCCTTATCGCTTTAATAACTGACAGGGAATAATCAATGAAAATGAAGAACTTTCAAAGGAAAATTACCACTAAAATAGCGGTCCTATCGGCATTAAGCATAGTTGCTATTAGTGCGCCTCTTGTGGCAGGTACTCTTGATTTATCCGGTAGAAGTGATAATGACACTCAGCAAGATAGTGGCAGAAAACCTGCACAGGTACTCGATTTTGTCGGCGTTAAAAAAGGAGATAAAGTACTCGATTTATTAGCCGGTGGGGGCTATTACACTGAACTTTTATCCCGAGTGGTTGGTGAAAAAGGGGCCGTTACTTTACAAATTCCTAAGGCATACCTTAAGTATGCAGAAAAATCGATAAAAGTTAGGCTTGCTAATGATAGATTAAAAAATGTTACCTATTTACTTAGTGAGGCTGATGATTTAAAGCTAGGTAAAAATACTTATGATAGTGCTTTCTTAGTTCTAGGTTTTCATGACATGTTTTTTCAAGAAGATAGCTGGAATTTTACTGCTGATGAGGTAATGCCTCAGGTACTTAATTCATTAAAGCCTGGAGGAAAATTATTAGTCATCGACCATGAAGCCGCAGAAAATAGTGGTATTCGTGATGTAAAATCATTGCATAGAATTGATAGTGCATTTGTTAAAGCAGATTTGGAAAAGCGGGGTTTTAAATTGATTAAAACGTCTAGAATTTTAGAAAACAAGAAGGATGAACACTCCAAATTAGTTTTTGTACCTGAATTACGTCGCAAAACAGACCGTTTTGTAATGTTGTTCGAGAAAATTTAACTTTATTTAAAAGTAACAATACACGTAGATTTTGTGGAATACTATCGGTTAGTAATATTAGTATTCCTTTTGTTTCATCAAGCTTTATTCTTCCTTAATCGCATGTCAGTTTAGGCTTGACCTATTGCTAAGCTCGGCTATTGCATGAGTCAAAATAAACCATGCCATCACGGTTCAACGATAACTTTACAAAAACTGTACATAAGACTGCACATACGTCTTCACAGTGATTTCATCATAAGATCGGAAAAGATGATCTTAATCATATTGGTTGTTTTATAGCCCTTTAAAGTACAGAGATAAACTTTTTTGGGAGAGATTTAAATATGTCGTATGAAATGAACTTTGGCAAAGCTTACAATGAACAGCTACCTACTTTAGGCGAGACCATGAGCGATGTTATTCGCTTTTTTGGCGGGCAACATATTTATGGGGTTGGTGGTGATTTTGCTGCTAATTTAATTGCCGCCCTTGGTGCAAATGAGCATGGCAAAGGCATTCAAATTAATCCTTCAAGTAATGAAATGCACGCAGGGTTTTCAGCCTGTGCTCAGGCAGAAGTCGATGGTATGGGGTTTTGTTTAACGACCTATATGGTGGGCAGCTTACCATGTACCAGTGCTGCGGCATTGGCGGTAACCGAGGGGTTGCCTGTAGTTTTTATTTCCGGTGCGCCAGCGGAAAGTGAAGTGAACCAAGTCGCTATTCATCATACCATTCATCCAAATGCCTCATGGAAAGCTGAATATGATAATGCGTTGGAAGCATTTTCAGCCTTGGGTATGCGCGTTGAGCGTTTGCAAGGGCAAAGGGTTGAAGGGCATCCTAATATTGCCGGACAACGTTTCTATCAAATTGTTAGTGAAGCGTATAAGAATAAGCAGCCAGTGTTTATTGAAGTGCCGCGCGACCAAGTCTTTGCTAAAACTCAGCCTATCAAGCTACCGAGTGCTTTGGATAATATTTGCTGTGGCAGTAACATTTTAGCGGGGACTGAGTTAATTGTTGATAATATTTTAGAGAAATTGTCCCAAGCGAAAGCACCTATGCTCTATTTAGGGGATCGCCTAAAGCACAATGAAAAACTTAAACGTTTGATCATTAGTTTTGCCGATAAATTTAATATTCCTTACGCTACTACTTGGTTTGCTAAGGGGCTTTTTGATGAATATGCGCCACTTTGTTTAGGTGCTTATAATGGTATCTTTACCCAAACGACAGGCCGTTTGTATATCGAGCAAGAAGTTGATTATGTTATTGATATTGCTACCAGCATATTCCCGCAAGACAGCAATATTGCCTTTGGTACCGGTACGCATAAAATAGAGCGTTTTGACAATAAAACACTGTTAAAAGGCGGTTCATTGCTAGAGAAAGATCTCATTGTTATTTTTGAAAGCTTGTTAGAACAAGAGATAAATCCCTTTAATTTTTCAGCCCTATCAGAACATAGCATCACTACAAATGGTCAGCATCTTGTGAGTAATGAGTTGGCCAAAGGTGAAGATGATATTGATTTTAATAACTTGGCACAAACACTAAATGACTTGCAGGCACAAGATGCTAATACCTACGTGTATTTACCCGAAGTGGGTAATTCATACTTTGCCAGTTACAGTTTGAAAGTTCGTCAATCAATACTTGGTCGTTCATGGCTAACTAACCCATGGTATGGCGCAATGGGCACTGCATTACCTTATGCCAGAGTCGTTGCTCAACGCATAAAATCACAGCAAATAGCTGAACGTGCTGTAGTGATTATTGGTGATGGTGGTTTTCACTTTCAATTAAATGAATTGATCCACTTTTTAAAGGATAAATCAGACGTTACTATCGTGTATATGCGTAATAATGTTTTTCACTTAGGAAAAAGTGGTGATGGCGCTATTTATCACTGCAATGACAGTGAATTTGATGTGCACAGTTTAGTGAAAGCCTATCAAGGTAAAAGCAAAACATGTACTAGTGTCAGCGAGTTTAAAAATTACTTTAAAGCATGTGGTCAGCATACAGGGGTATCTTTAATTGAAGTGCCTGCAAAACCCATTGAAGAGAGACAAAGCAACGAACTGAAGTTATTGAACTTGTATATCAAATCTAAAAATGGCCAAGTTGACGCTGTGAAAGCTTGGCAAGCATTAACTCAATAAACTATTTGCTTTTAGATTATAACGCTCAGCTATTTTTAAAGTGGTGAAAGTATGGGATATTAGATTCCCCATTATGATCGTCAATCAAGAAGCACTCAGAAATGTGCACCTTGATTGACGCATACCGCAGCGAGGAAATAATAGTGAGAAAGGTGTTGGTTTTTGGTAATTCAGCTAGCGGTAAATCTACCTTAGCTAAGTGCTTGGCGACATCAGAGCAATTAGCGCACTTAGATCTCGACTTGCTCGCTTGGCAAGAGACCAACCCACCAACAAGAGCCCCATTAGCTGAAAGCGCTAAAACTATTGAAAGCTTTATGCTCGACCATGAGTACTGGGTTATTGAGGGATGTTACAGTGACTTATTGAAGGTTGCGGAGCAAAAATCAACAGAGATCATCTATATGAATTTACCTGTTGATGATTGTATTATTAATGCCAAAAATAGAGCTTGGGAACCACATAAATATGCCTCTAAAACTGAGCAAGATGCGAACTTAGCTATGCTTATACAATGGATTTCTCAATACGAGACTAGGGATGACAACTTCTCTAAAGCCGCGCATCTAGCATTTTACCAAAATTATATTGGCGCGAAGAAAATGCTTACCACGAATTCTTGATGTTAATGTTTACTAGCAATGTTAATAGGGAACGTTAACTCGAAAAACTCTAAATGGTAAACTAATAATGAATAAAGCATACCGTGAAAGTGGGTACTTACTTGTTCGGGGTTTTCTTAATGATAGTGAAATCTTAACGTTACATACCGTAGTAGCGGAATTTCATCGTTTATGGAAAAAGGCCAATGCCCGTTATTATGCGCAGAGCGCGGTAAACTCAGCTTATCTGACTAATCGAGAATACTTAAATGATAGACAGCGACAAGTGCTGTTTGATTTTATTGGTTCAGAAAAAGTGATGTCTATTGTTAATGAACTCATCCCCAAACAACCTTGTTTTTTAAATACGCAATTATTTTTTAATCCGGTGAACCCTAACCAAAATAACTACTGGCATAGAGACCCACAATATCACCTCACTATTGAACAGCAAAAGTCGGTTATTTCGTTTTCTGAAGTTATTCACTTTCGGCTACCTTTACTTGATGAACCTGGAATTGAATTAGTGCCAGGTACTCATAAACGATGGGATTCTATTGAAGAACTTAATGTAAGGTTAGAACAAGCGGGTCATAAAAATAACGAACCACTATCACAAGGAAAAGTGATAAAGCTCGACGCGGGTGATTTATTAATTTTTTCGGCTAATATGATTCATCGAGGTTTATATGGTCTGGATCGCTTAGCTTTCGATATACTTTTTTGTCAGCCTGACCCAAGTGTTATTCAATTTGTCTCCAATGATGCTTTACCGAGTGCTGAAGCTTTAACAAGCCTTGAAAATCCCGCTGCTTTTGACAGTACCATTAAGCTAAAATCAAGATAAATAATTAATCTCTAGACCATAAAAAAATCCGGCACATGGCCGGATTTTTAAAAGTAAACTTGAATAATAGAAAGGTTATTCAACAATATCCATTTCTTCTATTAGGTTTGTTGCACCATCTACATGCTCCATAACCCAAAGCATATAGCGCACATCAACGTGAATTGAGCGATTTAACTTAGTATCATAATCCCAGTCACCAATGATGCTTTCATAAACACCATCAAAGACTAAACCAACAAATTCAGCTTTATCATTTAGTGTAGGTGAACCTGAGTTACCGCCGGTAATATCAAGTGTCCCTAAGTAGTTAACGGGTACTGAACCAATTGCTTTTTTAGCATACTCACCGTATTGCTTTTTATTGATAAGATCTAATTGCTTTTTCGGTGCATCAAATGGTGCAATACCGGTATCTTTAGCAACAATGCCTTCAAGCGTTGTATAAGGCGTGGCCGTTAAACCATCTTGAGGCGAGTAACCTTTTACATTACCGTAAGTAATACGCAAAGTGCTGTTCGCATCAGCATATACAGGTAAGTCGTTATCGTTAAAATAAGCAATAAGTGCTTCCATATACTTAGGACGGAAAGCTTGGATATTACCCGCTAGCTCCTTAGATTTGTCTTCTATCGCTTTACGTTCTTTATAACTAGAAACAGCTAATTGAATAAACGGGTCTTTGCTATTGTTAAACTCACTTACCGATTTATTCATCAATGCTAAACGTTGCTCTTGTGAATTAAGTTTGGTTTTTTTATACATTTTACCTAATTGCTTACGAAGCTTTTTCTCGTTAAAGCTTTTAGCTGTGGTATTGGTTAAACCAAAGAATTTATCAAATGACTTCAGTCGCTCAGCCTTAGGTAAAGCAACGTAATGTGTTAACATCGCTACAAGAATTTCTTTATCAATTTTTTCGTCATAACGACGATCAACAGATTTCATCCCTTGTTCAAAGCGGGCTATATCACGCTCTTGATAACCTCGTTCACGATCAATATTTGGCTTAGTGTTTTCAACAGCTAAGCGGTGAAGCCTTTTCGCTGTTGATAACATTTTGCTGTAACGCATGTAACCTAAAATTAGATCACGTGCTTGTTGTTTGTCATCCTTTTTAATTAACTTATCTAAACCAGATAAAGCTTCACCATATTGGGCTTTACGCTTTGCACTGCTGTTTAACCAGTTCGTTAAGTTTGTTTCAAGTGCTTGCTTTCGTTGTAAGAAAGTACCTTTATTATAACTGTGGATCATTGAACCATAGTTTTTTGCATAGTTAGCAAGGCCGGCTAATGTGCTTTCATATTTAATACGCGCTTCACTACCAACTTCTGAATGCGTATGAATTAAATCAATAATCTCTTCGCGGTAAGCTTTAGCGTGTGGGTATGTCCAAGAGAAGGTATTTTCAACTTCATAGGCTGTACGGTAACGGTTAGTTCTACCTGGGTAACCAAGAACCATGATGTAATCACCGTCATCAACACTGCTTTTGTTTACTTTTAAGTGATGCTTAGGCTTGTAGGGAACATTGTCCTTGCTAAAATCAGCAGGTTGACCATCTTTACCAACGTAGGCGCGATAAAAACCGTAATCACCTGTGTGACGTGGCCACATCCAGTTGTCGATATCGCCGCCGTACTTACCTATGCTGCTTGCAGGTGCGTGCACTAAACGAACATCACGAATAGTAAGCTTTTTGAATAAGTAATACTCCAAACCGCCATGAAAGTTAACCACACTACAGCGGTATCTATCATCATTTTCACATTCAGCGACTAGTTTTTTAGAATTGGTATCAACTGTTTTGTAACGATCGCTACCTGACATTTTTTCAGTAATGCCTGATTTTACGAGTTGAGTTACTTCGGTAATTTCTTCTGTGACATAAATGCGGCTACCAGGTGTAGCTGGTAATTCTTCAGAGAATTCCTTAGCTAAAAAGCCATTTTTTAGTAAGTTATTTTCTGCACTTGAGTTGTATTGTACAGAGCCATAAACACAGTGATGGTTCGTTGCCACTAATCCTTGATCAGATACAAAAGATGCGGTACAGCCACCTAAACTAACAATGGCACCCATAGGAAAACCGGTAAGATCGGTTAAATCATTTGGATTTAACTTTAAACCCGCGTTGGTTAATTCCTTTGCAATAGTGGGTAATTGATTTGGTTGCCACATACCTTCATCGGCCAATGCTGAACCTGCGCTTAGAGCCAGTGTTGGCAATATTACTGACCAGCTCAGAAACTGTTTCATTTTAATCATAGCTATCCTACTTTTCTTATGCAGTTTTGAATCGAATCAAATTATTTATGGTGACTACATATTATGTTATTTAGTTGTTAATTATTTGATAATAAATATCGACAACGAAGTGTGCGCTAGTGATGGGTTTTAGTCAAAAGAAACAGTGAAAATTATTCATTTCAATTGTAAAGATAGGTTTCAATAAATGATTAGCTAAGTGCCATCTTTGTTATAAAACTCATCATAAACAGCAATCTACATTTCAAGACATAAAGTTAGGCGCTATTGCACTTCACTTGAATTTAAGCAATAAGTTGATCTATTTCATAGTAATTACAAATAAAAACAATTCTCACTTGTAATTGTAATTAAGTGTCATTATCATTAACGCAAATAATATTAATTCTCGTTTCTATTTGAGTGATTCCATGAATAACGTCCTAAAATTTGTAGCCATAAATACTCTACTTCTCGTTCATCAACAAAGCTTTGCAGCTAGTGAAACTGAGTTACAGAGCGAAATATTAAAACAAAAAGAACAACTGCAGTTAATTGAAAAACAATTAGCAGAATTGAAAACAACCATGGTAAGTGCGCAAGAGCAGCGTCATGAGGAACAATTAGCAAGTCGTCATAATGATAAAAACTGGCAAATTAACTCTTACGGTAGTGTGCTTTATAAAAGTGAAGAAATTTATCGTAATATTCAAGATCTTGATCCAGAGCGTAAAGCTACTACGGATTTAGAGCGAGTTGTTTTAGAGTTTGTCTACGACTTTGATGCTAAATGGCAAGTCGAAATTGAGCTTGAATATGAGCATGGCGGGGTAGGGTCAACACTTGAATACGATGGTTTTGAAGAATTCGGTGAATTTGAAACAGAAATTGAAGCAGGTGGCGAAGTTATTGTTGAAAAGCTGCAAGCAAAATATACCGCCAATGAAAACTTTACCATTAAAATGGGGCATATTTTTGTGCCTGTCGGTTTAGGTACAGATTTACATAAACCTGGTCAGTACTTTACTACTCAACGGTATTGGAGCGAAGCGTCGCTCATTCCGCAAGTATGGCACGAAACGGGTGTTAACTTGATCAGTAAATGGCAGGGCTTCACCGCGCAAACCTTGATCACTACGGGGTTAAATTCAGAATACTTTCGAACGTATCAATGGGTAGCTACAGGACATCAAAAAAGATTTGAGCAAGTAAATGCCGATGATTTAGCACTAACCCTTCGTTTAGATTACGGTGATATAAAAGCTGGCAAAGGAATTGGTGTTAGTTATTACACTGGTGATACCTCAGGAAACCGTAATAATAGCACTAAGGTTGATGGTGACGGAAACCTCACTATCATAGGTCTTCACGGTGCTTACAGTTACGAGAACTGGCTGATCAGAGGACAATATCTCTTTGGTAGCTTAGATGATAGCCAAGCGATAACCAATGCTAATAAAACCACACCGGGCTTGAAGCCAGGTAATTTTGCACAATTAGGCAGTGAAGCTGAATCGTCATTTGTTGAATTAGCCTATAACAGTCAAAGTCTTTTTAATCTAAGCAATCCTCTCTATTTATACACTACTTATGAATACGCCAACCCAATTAAAGAAGTTGAGCAAGGCAATGCAACAGACCGCTTTAATAAAGAGTCAGTGGCCTTAGGTATTAATTACTTTCCTATCAAAAACATTGTCTTAAAAGCACAAGTAGCACAACAGATGTATGCACAGAGTAATTTAGATGACAGTACAAGCTTCAGCCTATCGATGGGTTATTTTTTCTCAATATAAGAACTTTAATAATAGGGTCTGTTGAACTTTCGAGATTGTTTTTGCAGCGAATTGTTGGGTATTTATACAAGGTAGAGCATTTGTCATGTGGTTACTCCACATAAAAAGGCGATAACGCAGTAAAAAGACCCTACAAACGCTGTCCGAAGGATTCGGCTAAAAGCGTTTTACTCTCTTTAAAAAAGGCGAACAAAATTTAACCGCGAAAGGTTAACAAACCCTAGTTAATCAATATCAATATTTAAACAAGGAACACAATAACATGTTAAAAAAATCACTTCTGGCCTTGGCCTTGTCGAGCGTATTTCTTACTGGCTGTGGCGGTAGCTCATCAAATGAGCCTGTGGTAGATCCGGAGCCAAAAGGCTTTGCCTTTGAAGCAACAGAAATGATCACTAATTTAACCAATGATGTGATTGTTGCCGGTTACAAGAACCTTAATGATGAGGCAGCTGTTTTCTTGTTAGCCACCCAAACCTTAGTTAATACCCCCACGGAAGACAACTTAGCGCTAGCTCAACAAGCTTGGAAAGATGTTCGAGTACATTGGGAGCAAGGTGAATCTCATATCTTTGGCCCTGTTGATGCGCTTTCTATTGATCCTCATTTAGATACTTGGCCATTAAATACAAGTGATTTACAAGACTTATTAGATACACAATCAGGCTTCAATGCGACTGAGTTAAAGGCATTTAATGATGACGTACAAGGTTTCCATACCATGGAGTTTTTGTTGTTTGGTGATGGTGTTGCCGACAATGAAAAAGCTATTGGAGAAATGACAGAGCTAGAACGTGAATACTTATCGGCTACTGCAGAGGTGTTTAAATCGCATACGCAAACATTGTTTGATGCTTGGACTGTTGCAAATGATCCAAACGATGCTAACTCTCCTGCCTATAAAGATCTATTACTTACAGCAGATAATGCCGTTTATTCTTCTCAGTTAGGTGTAGTGGAAGAGTTAATTAACGGTATGATCGGCATAGTTGATGAAGTTGGTAATGGTAAAATTGCGGAACCTTTTGGTAGCAGCATTGATAACATTGATACCACAAAAGTAGAATCACAATATAGCTGGAACTCTCTAGCTGATTTTACTGACAATATTCAGGGTGTTCAAAATGTTTACCGTGGTGAATTCCTAGGGCAAGCAGATAAAACAGGCATTATCGATTTCGTTACTGCAGCAGATACTGCTATTGCAACTCGTGTAGATACTGAAATAGTTGATGCTATTGCAGCCATTAAAGCTATTGCTGGTGATAATAACCTACCTTTTAGACAAGCTATCAATGATGCAGATGGTCGCGTTCGCATTCAAACGGCAATTGATAAGTTAACCACATTGCAAGCTTCGTTAGAGAATGATGTGTTAACACAATTGAAAGAATGGCAGCAGTAGTCTTTTAGCCACTTAATCATGAGTTTTTTCAAGGATGGATGTCGTGCACGGATGCACAACTTTTTAGAAGAATATCCTGGAAGTATTCCCGATGAAAAATTTAAGAAGAGCAAAATGGTCAAACTTGGCCATCATTATCGCCGGTGCGATAATTGTGTCTGGCTGTAATTCAAGCAGCTCAGATGAAGAAGAAGTATCCCAAGTTGCTTATACCCATGTAAGTCAATTAGGTGGTGAAGCTACCGCTGTAAATGCGAGTGATTCAGGACATGGTTTTTCAACACCAATGCCTAATCTAACTACCGAAGAATTGGATAAACATTTAACTGGTGATGCCCATTTTGAAACAGCATTCACTACGGCCCCCAATACGGAGCATCCTGAACTCGATGGTTTAGGGCCTGTCTTTAATAATCAGGATTGTAATTCTTGTCACCAGCGCGATGGCCGATCTTCAACAATTACCCTAGCTCAGGGTCAAGAGCGTATATTGTTAGGCCCTGAAGCGGGAATTTTCTTACGTATGAGTATTGATGATGGCGAGTGTTCTACCCCATCTGAAGATAACAATTACTGTAAAAATGCCGGTGTTGATGGTTTTGGTACACAGTTATTCCATCGAGGTGTATTAAAAGCCAGAGATGATTGGCAAGAAAATCCTTTCATCGGTCAAGCCGATGTATATCTTGCTTATGAGTACTCAACAGTAGAATATGCTGATGGCAGCTCTGTTGAACTTAAAAAACCAATCTTTACCATTGAACAGCCTTATGATGTTAGCGCTGAGAATCGTTTAGATAGTGCTATATTGCAAGCAAATGTTCGATATAGTCCAAGAAATGGTATGCCAGTTTTTGGTTTAGGCTTACTTGAATTGATCAGTGAAGCTGACATTTTGGCTCTTGCCGATGAAAGCGATTCGAATGCAGATGGTATATCTGGTCGTCCGAATTGGGTTTTTGATCCAGTTAAAGCAAAAAATAATGACCCCAGTCCAGTCTCTTTAGGTCGTTTTGGTTGGAAAGCTAGTACACCCAGTGTACGTGTGCAGTCTCTAGGCGCTTTACGAGGTGATATGGGCGTAACCAATCCATTATTTCCAGATGAAAGTATTGCTAACACGTCATTACATGAAAGTTATTTAGCACGGACAAACTTTGTTGATACTGGTATTGATGCACAAGGTAATACCGAAGCGTCACAAGAATTTTCTGATGAAGTCGTCTTTTATGCTGAAACGTTAGCGGTGCCAGCAAGACGAAATATTGAAGATGAAAGTGTAATTGCTGGTGCTCAGCTGTTTGATAAGGTTAATTGTACTGGTTGTCATCAACCTGAATTTACTACCGCAACAGGTGAGTTATTACTGGGTGGGTTAACAGCGCCAGATGGTTTAAAAGGCCAAAAAATATACCCATTCACTGATATGTTGTTACATGATTTAGGTGAAGGTTTAGCTGATAATCGTCGTGACTTCACTGCAACTGGTGTTGAATGGAAAACGAGACCATTATGGGGCATAGGGTTAACTAAAACAGTTAATCCGGCTGCTGGATTTTTACATGATGGCCGTGCAGCAACTGTTGAAGAAGCTATTTTATGGCACGGTGGCGAAGCGGAGCAAAGTAAAGCTGATTTTATGGCCATGACACAAGCAGATAGACAAGCTCTATTAAATTTTGTTATGTCATTATAGCTACTTGTAAAAATAGTATTGAACAGGATAAATAATGGACTGACTTAGCCATTATTTATCTTGAATCGCTGTGTTTACAGCAACTTTATTGAATAAGTAATTGTTTTTAATTGGTATAAATATCCAATAATAGATTTACTTGCAAGCCTGATAGCTAATGACTCTCTAATCAAGCCCTGAGAACTTGAGCATGAACCCCATTGCTTACTTAAAATTGATTGCTGTGACTTTATTTAAACAAACAGCTTTTATCGTTCCAAGAATACTATTCGATTACTTTTTGATAAATAAAACTCACTGAGTTTTTATCGATAGCTTCATTTCTCTAAGAGAAGGAGACATTTCGCATGGTCTATTTGAAATTTCATCAAGCAAATACAATTTTTGATGAAATATATTATGACAATCATATGATGACAATTTAACCGAAAAAACATAATAATTACTGAATAAGTATTCACTAATTGAGTATCAATAGTGTAGAATTAGTATATACCAATTATTTATATGAAGAAGTTAAATGACGAGCAACCGAAAGCAGAAAGAATCCCTATTAGTTCAAGCATTTAAAAGATTATTGAAAGAACAGTGTTATGGTTCTCAAGGTCAGTTAGCTGAAGCACTTGCTTCGCAGGGGTTCGAAGATATGTCGCAAGCGAAGATTTCTCGCTTATTATCTAAGCTCGGTGCAGTTAAAACACGCAATACTAATAATGAAATGATTTATATTCTGCCTGATGAATTGGCCGTGCCTAAATCAAAGCAATCAATCGAATCAGTGGTATTGAGTGTAAAGCATAATCAAATGCAAATTATCTTAAAAACAGGTATAGGTGCTGCGCCATTAATTTCTCGTATGCTCGATAGTATGGGTGAGTCTGCAGGAATTTTAGGTACACTTGCCGGAGATGATACCATCTTTATTGCTCCAGTTGATGTCGATAATATTGAAGAGATTACTATTTCAATTCGTAACCTATTAGCTGTAAAGGATGAGCAGTAAATAATGCCCTTGGCGGCCTAAAATAAGATATCCTCGTTTATATCTGCGAGGATTTATCTCAGCCCCCCTGTGATAACAATAAAACCCTCATCCACTTTCATCACGATAGCTAAAACCTAATCTAATTCTTTTTGCCAGTCATAAGATAAACTTACATTACTAGCAAAGCATATATTACCCCCGCTAAGTTAATGACTAGCATTTTGATTGCACTGGAAAATAACTGTCACCATATTAAATATCAATAAGTGATAACCCTATTGAGCTAATGGTGCTAATTGAGCCAGATCTCGAACACCAATAGATGCGCTACCGCTAATATTTTTTATTTGCATGATACTTTATTATTGTAGGTCAAAACATAGCCCTAGTTCCTGCTTTAACATGCCCCTATTGATAATAGAGAGTAGGAAAACTAATGAGTTCAATTCCAGAGTACATGACATCAAAGCATAGAGAGTGCGATGAGTTCTTTTCTGAAGCAGAAGCCGCTGTTGCTGATAAAGATTGGTCATTAGCGTTAGCTAAATGGCAGCTATTCGCCAGTGAGTTAACTGAACATTTAGCCCAAGAAGAAGAGACTTTGTTTCCACAGTTCGAGCAAGCTACTGGCATGACTAGTGGGCCGACGCAAGTCATGCGTATGGAACATCAACAAATGCGTGCTTTGGTGCAGTCACTTGATAATGCTCTGGCCGCAAAAGATAAAGATGAATACTTGGGTTTATCTGAAACTTTGATGGTGATGATGCAGCAACATAATATGAAAGAAGAGATGATGCTTTATCCTATGATGGCGCAACACTTAAGCGATGGCGAACAGCTTATCGAAAGGTTCAAAGCTAACGAAGCCGTTTAAGCAATTATGGAGTTCGTTGCCATAGATGTAAGTGAACTCGCTCCACCTGAGCCAATGACAGTGATATTAACTGCTTTGTCTAATTTGGAGCAAGGTGATTGCTTATTTGTCACCCATAGACGACAGCCCTTTCCTTTGTATGAAAAACTGATTCAAGCGGGTTGGGCATATCACTGCCAGGTACATAGCGATGATCATATTTCATTGTTTATTTATCGCCAAAAGGCACAACAATTGTTTGAACAACATTTTAATGATCGAAACTTTCAATCCAAAGGCTAGCTATGAATATGTCAGGCTTGTCATTTAATGCTTTACCACCAATCGACTTACCTTTTCGTTTTTTCCTGAGTGCGCCTCTTTTCATTATCGCTTGTGCGTTGTTAGTTTTGTTTTCAGGTGAAACACTTTGGTTCAGTCGCTGGCAACCTAATATGTTGGCGCTTATGCATGGTTTTACCTTAGGGTTTTTAACTATGGTGATGATGGGCGCATTATTACAGTTATTACCGGTAATTGGTGGTATTGGCATCGGTAAACCCCGTCTCATTGCGACGACGAGCCACGCTTTGTATAGTGCTGGCGTAATAACCTTAATGCTAAGCTTTGTACTTACGAATAACTGGCTAACCTTAACTGCGTTAGTGCTACTTAGTCTAGGGTTAGGCATTTAC
>MAAB01033820.1_pt1 | contig 19689 bp, 16 predicted proteins | sample 1115991 | NCBI WGS metagenome assembly MAAB01 (sample SAMN04961124, study PRJNA320927) | seawater metagenome | isolation source: sample BD02T18 sea water enriched with oil for 18 days | place: USA:Gulf of Mexico | collected 2013-07-27
CTGTTCATTTTACTCGTTGCGTCATACTCAACCCAAAAGGTATTGAGTATTATGTTATCCGCTACGTAGTCGATTAATGGATCCGTAGATGGGGCTGCAAGAGGTCGATGGCCTGTGCTGCCAGAACAATCTACTAAATTATTCGCTGGCGGAATCCAAGCAATAGAAAGTCGATCGCCATGGGTGATGTTGGCTGCCTTTATGGTTGCTTGAGTTTCGCCACCCGCCCCCGCCCCCGTGCCTTCAATAATGCAGACGTTGCCTGCAATAGCATTATTGAGTGCTGGAAAGTCAGTACAATTCATAAAGGTCGTTGTAGTGCTATTTTTATTACCAATGGAATCTAACCCAGCTTGGCGAACCTGGTTTGCAAGGTAGGACATGACAAAGCGTCCTGTTTCTTGCGATTGTGACATGCCATCAGAGGTAACTGAGGTGCGGTTCGAGCTGATTAAGACTTGGGCAATGCCATAAGTGATCATTAAGCTCAATACGAGTGTGATCATGAGTTCGACTAATGTAAAACCCTTACTTAAGTGAGGCTTAATTTTCATGGCGTAATATCATCCGTTAGGGTTAATTTTCCGCTATCAGCATTTCGAGCAGCGCCCGTAATTTCTTCGTCATTCACTCTGGCTCTCCACTCAAGAGTAATCCTTAGTGGGTCACCAGCGCCGCAACCAGCAGTGACGCATACGATTGACAATTTAGAATCTGGTAGGTATTTACTGGTATCACCGATTAAAGGGTCGGCCCTCAATGGGCAAGCGACTTCGTATTTGTCCCACGCGGCTTGTTGTTGTCCTGTGCAATCGGCAGGATTAACAATGGCTGAGCCGTTATGATAACGACTGCAGGCGGGTGTAACTGCAGAGCATGTAATTACGCCGACATTAACATACCTATGAGAAAATGCTTCATTCGCATGAATACGATTAATTATATCGTTAAACACCCAGACAGCTTGGCTTCGGTTGCCGGAGTCGCTGGTTGCTCGAACGGCTTGCATTTGAAGGGAAACCAATCCCATTAAACCGATACTGGTAATGGTAATGGTCACTAATACTTCAATTAAGCTCAGACCTTTCACTAGGCTAAGCTTAGGAAATTTTTTGATTCTGTTGTTCATTCAAATCCCTTAAGTAGCAAGCTATAAATTAGTGAAGGAGAGAGGGCATTGAACATCATTACCGATGATCTGCCCAATTTGATTAATTTGAATAGTGCGGGCATTGTCACCTGCGCAGCCAAAGGTTGCGATAGACAATGCGCCGGTGGTGAGGGCAAAACCATTGGGGTTAAAACCAATCGGATTGTTTTTATCGACGACAACCACAGAGCCTCCTACGATATGAGCACCTGGGCCAGAGCTAATGTGAGCGTCGGGCCCGAAACTGACATGATTGCGCAAGACTAGCTCGCCTGCATCAACAAGATTATTATTATCAGTAGCATCAACAGCATTATTTCTATTATCATCTTCAAAAATAACCCAGCCTTGCCCCCAGTTAACGCCCGTGCTAGTCGGTGTGAAGGTACTTACGCCGGCATCTGAAGCGCCTGTTGGGATCATTTTAACGATGACCTCGTTAGAGATTGCATGGTTTCTAGCATACATAATATCGATTAATAGTGTCCCACTAAGGCTATTGGAGGAGGAATTCGATATGAAGGTGCGCATAGAGGGGGCAGCCGCCATGGATAATATGCCAACAATAGCAACGACGATCATTAATTCAACTAAGGTGAAGCCATTATTTTTTTTCATAAATACATTTTCTTCAATCTATGTGCTATCTACTAACTCTGTCGGATAAGCGGTTTGTCATCTAGTACGGAAGGTCTAATTTATCATTTAAGACGCTAAGATAATTGCCCGAGAGACAATAAATACAGCAAGTGCCAAGTCTTTAGCCAGTAAGTTTCGTGAATGGATGAGCGTCAGCTAGAGACTTCCTATTCCTAGCATAACTTCGCTTCAAGGCATTCGCCATATTTATCTCCGCAGTCACTACTTTTAGCGATCAGCGGAAAGGAATAATAGTACTAGAATAGTCAATATTTTCCTTGACAAGGTCAGTTATATCATTTTAGATCAAAAGGTTATTCACAAGATACGGGGGTGTTAGGGTTTACGTCAGGAATGTGATCTCCATCTAAATCTAGGGCGAAACGAATGCGGCCTATTCTAGAAATAATGATTCCTTGAATGGACTCACCTGAGCAATAGCCGAAAGTACCATTATAAAAGTTGGCCATACCGAGTTCATTAAAGCGAACTTGAGTCTTTGGGTATTTGATGAAAACATCCTCTCCGCTAAAGGCCTCAAAGCGGTTTTGAATTCTCTCGTTATCGTCTCGCTTTTTATTATTGTTGGTATCATGAAATTGGATTAAGGGCAGCTTCCAATTTCGAATACAGGTTTTATCATCATTACTTGGGCAGAGTACACTCGTTGTTGCGTTAATAATGGCTTGCTGGCGAGTCAAACGCAGCATCATGAATAATTTACTAACATCAGTTTGAATACGGGACTGGTTAATTATGAAGCGATAGCTTGGATTGCCCATACTAAAAAGTATGGCGACTATTGCGAGTACGATACTGAGCTCTATGAGGGTGAACCCTTGCTGTTTCATGTAACCGTCCTTGGTTTGATGAGTAACAGATCGAGTAGAGCAGAAATTAACAAGGTTGTGATAACGATCAGTGAATAATCAGATGATCGACTGATTAGAATCGTTATTTAGGCTGAGGGTTTAATAGCACTATACGGTGAACCTCTCTGTGTACTTCTGAAGAAATGCTATTCAATATTCAACTTTGAACAGCGATAGCGTAATGCCCGAAAACTAATGCCTAGTTTTTGTGCCGCGGCTGTTTTATTCCAGCGGGTAGCTTCCAATGCTTCATTAATCGCTAAGCGTTCAATGTTTTCGATGTAGGCTTCTAGGTTGCCATTTGCCATATTGGTTGAGCTCTCCATCTCCCTTTCCATTGTCGGCTTGGTTTTATGCTTGGGTAGATTGAGGTCTTCGATGCTGATTTCATCGCTTTCGGACATGGTGAAGGCGCGTTGTAGAATGTTTTCTAATTCACGCACATTACCTGGAAAAGAGTATTCACATAAAGCCGTGAGCGTTTCAGGTGCAATTTTTAATGAAGGCATCTGCCATTCTTTGGCGTACTTCTGAATGAAGTGTTCTGCCAGCAGAGGGATGTCGTCAGGTCGTTGTGCTAATGATGGGGTTTCGACTGTGATTACGTTTAGGCGAAAGTATAAATCTTGGCGAAATAATTCGTCTTCGACGCGCTGATGTAAATCTCGATGACTTGCACTAAGAATACGAACATTAATAGGCAGTTCTTGCTCATGGCCAACAGGACGAACCGTTTGCTCTTGAATCACTCGTAATAGCTTTGCTTGCATTTCGATAGGAAGCTCAGCAACTTCATCTAAAAATAAAGTGCCTCCTTCGGCGGCGCGAAAGAAACCGAGCTTATCCGAGCTGGCGCCAGTAAAGCTGCCTTTCATATGACCAAAGAATTCACTTTCCATTAGATCGCGAGGAATGGCGCCGCAGTTAACCGCGATCAGTGGCTTGTCTCGGCGTACGCCTAAGGAGTGAATTAGTTGAGCGACCAACTCTTTACCAGTACCTGACTGTCCATGAATGAATATTGGCGCTTGGGTTCTCGCGACTTTTTCTATTTGGCTATTGAGCTTTGCCATGGAGTTCGAGTGACCAATTAATCGAACGGTATTACTTTTGCTAGCGTGAGAAGCAAGTGGTACTTCGGTTAGCTTTAGCGCTGCGGTGACAACTTCTCGCAAGCGGGTCAGGTCAATGGGTTTAGCGATAAAATCAAAGGCGCCTGATTTTAATGCCGCAACCGCTGTTTCCATATTGCCAAAGGCGGTAATCATCGCGATAGGCATTCTTTTATATTTTTTCTGGGCTAAAGCGATTAAGTCCATGCCATTACCGTCGGGCAATTTCATATCGGTTAAGCAAAAGTGAAATTCTTGCTGCTCTAATAATGCAATGGCTTCACTGAAATCAGCGGCACAAGAACAGTCGATATCCATACGTTCTAAGGTGATTTGAATCAGGTCGCGAATATCGGGTTCATCATCAATAATTAATGCTTTGTACATCATGCTAATTCCTACTTCACTCGGGCAAAATTAAGGCTGAAACAAGTGCCTGAATCTTCCGCTAAATTATCGCGAGCAATGTAATTAATGCTGGCTTTATTGGCTTCACAGATTTCACGGCATAAATATAAGCCTAGGCCTGTGCCTGAATGCTCTGTGGTAAAAAAGGGTTCGAATAAATTCTTTTGGTTTTCTTCACTAATCCCAGCGCCATTATCCATTAAATAGAGGCGAACAGAACCATCAATATGTTGTTTAGCCGTTATTTTTAATTGCGCAGCCTCTGGGGATTTTAATAATGCGTAGCGTAAGCCATTACCACAAATATTGTGCAGCACTTGCTGTAATTGGTCTGGATCAAATTTCACTAAGTAATCTGGACTGCAAATAATGCTGAGTGAAAATTTATCATCATGCGCCTGGTGAAACGCATCGTTAAAATGGTCTAACCACGGTTTAAGTTTAATAACTTCAACATTGGCGTGATTGCGTCGACTAATCTGTAAGATATCTTCAACGGTACGGTTAATGCGCATGCAGTGTTGTTCTATTATATGAGTGAGCTTGATATCACCTTTAGACAAGTCAGGGGCTTCAGCTAGTAGTTGAGCGGCATGGCGCAGCGCACTCAGCGGATTGCGAATTTCATGAGCGATGCTGGCGGTTAGTCGCCCTAGTGATGCTAGTTTTATCTGCTGTGCCTCGGCGGCAATATGGCTGCTATCTTCCATGACTAAAACATAATCTCCCTCGTTCGAATTCGCGAGTGGGGATTTGTTCAGTATCAATTGCAGGTTGTTGTGTTCAAAGCGTAGGCTTTGGCAATGACTGGTTTTGACAAAATTCAATAAATGGTCAGGCAGTGGATCGCCTTCTGAAGTATGGAACCACTGGTAAGCAGTTGCGTTGCTTAGCAGTATACGGTTGTGTTTATCGCAAGCAATAATGGCATTCGGTAAGGCTAATAGAACGTGCTTATTGATTTTACGCAGTCGTGAAATGTTTTCAGCTTGGCGATAAGCTAAATCTAACGTGCTATTAAGCTTGCTGGATAGTGTTTGGGTTAAGAATGCGAGGGTGAAACAGAAAAACCCATATAGCCCTGAAGTGAATACTTCTTTCTCTTCAAATTGCCAAGGGACGATATGGTGGGTGTAGATAACCGCAATTGTTGTCCAAGCAGCGACAGAATAACCTAATGATCGTGTGACCAATAAGTTGGATATCAGTATGGGGATCAAAATAAGGTTACTGAACCCACTTTCCAGTCCTCCACTGGCCTGCATCATGATAATAAGCAGTGTTATATCGCCAAAAAAGAAGCTAACAGCATATTGTGGATGGGTACTGAGTCGCGAGCTGGAAAAGACCAGCATAATTACGGACCAGCAAACATACGCGGTATTGGCAAATAAGAAGTTACGAGGATCGATAGCGGCGACAATGTTATTGTCAGTATCTAAACTGTCCAGAACGATGAACATTAACGATAGTAGTAGGGTATAGAAGCTGTAATAGCGTAATAATCTTTGCCCTTGGACAAGAACGTCCGCTGGTTTTAACCACATTTTAAAAGTTCCGTTTGCAACCTGTTCAGATTTTTTCGACAATACGCGGCAAATATCCCGTGGTCAAAGATAATCGCTATGCAACACTCTATGCAACAAGTGTCAATCGCCCTCGCCCAAGCCAACTTTAAAGTAGGTGATATCGACGGCAACCTTGAACTTATATCGTCTGCCATCGCCGAAGCAAAAGCGAACAATAGCGCTGATAAGGCCTTGATGGTCGTATTCTCAGAGTTAGCGTTAATTGGTTATCCACCTGAAGATTTATTATTACGCCCCAGTTTACAGCATCGGATTGAAGCGGCTTTGCAGCAGGTCTCAGATTTGAGCACTGGCATTACAGTTGTTGTCGGTTATCCCTGGAGTGAGAAGGGGCAGTTATTCAATATGGCGGGTGTTTGGGTCAATGGTGAGCAAATAGCGCGCTATGCCAAACGCTGCTTACCTAATTATCAGGTATTTGATGAGCAGCGTTATTTTACAGCCGGAAATGAAACCTGTGTTTTCGAATGGCACGGCCATAAAGTCGGTTTAACCGTATGTGAAGATATCTGGCATGAGCACCCTGTTGCCGAATCGAAAGTGGCCGGCGCTGAATTACTGATTAACATCAATGCATCTCCCTTCCATGCGGGGAAATTACAGCAGCGTCATGAGTTGCTTAGCAATCATGCAAAGCGCCATCAGCTACCAATTGTGTATGTAAACCAAGTTGGTGGCCAGGATGAACTGGTATTTGATGGTGCTTCGTTTGTAGTTGATGCTAATGGCGATGTTGTTGCCAGTGCGCCAGAACATGAAAGTGCATTAACGTTGGTGGATTTTGATGAGTCATTGCAGGTACAAAATCAGCAAAAGGCTTTGGTTAAATCTGAGTTAGCCAGCATCTACGATACCTTGGTACTAGGTGTACGTGATTATATTGAGAAGAATCGTTTTAAAGGCATTGTTTTAGGTTTATCAGGCGGCATCGATTCAGCGCTTACTTTAGCGATTGCCGTGGATGCGATTGGTAAAGACCGTGTCGAAGCGGTGATGATGCCGTTTAAATATACATCTTCGATGAGTATGGAAGATGCCAAACTAGAGGCTGATGCTCTGGGTGTTAGTTATAAAATATTGCCGATTGAGCCGATGTACGATGCCTTCATGCTCACTTTAGAAGATGAATTTGCCGGTTTAGCGCCAGATACCACAGAAGAGAACCTACAAGCACGCTGTCGGGGTGTGATGTTGATGGCAATCTCGAACAAGAAAGGCTTTATGGTATTAACCACAGGCAATAAGAGTGAAATGGCTGTCGGTTATGCCACTCTGTATGGCGACATGGTGGGTGGCTATAGTGCTTTGAAAGATGTGTACAAAATATTGGTGTTCAAATTGTCGCGCTATCGTAATGAATTGGCCGCAAGCCAAGGTGAGGCTGAGATTATTCCAGAGCGAGTGATCACGCGTCCACCCTCCGCAGAGCTAGCACCGGATCAAGTCGATGAAGATAACCTTCCGCCGTACGCTATTCTCGATCAGATTCTTGAATATTATATTGAAGGAGATTTGAGTGTTGATGCCATCATCGGCAAAGGCTTTACCAGCGAAGATGTAACGCGGGTAACGCGTTTGGTGGACTTATCAGAATATAAGCGCCGCCAAGCTCCTGTTGGCGTAAGAATGACCGCACGAGGCTTTGGCCGTGACCGTCGCTATCCTATTACCAATGGCTGGAAGGCGGGAAGCTGATAGATTCAGGGTGTAATTCAAACAGCCGTATTGCTAAGGTTTTGTACGCTCTGCATTAGGCAGTTCATTTCTAGGGACGCAGCAAGTACCTCCCTGTATGCTCTCCACAGCTCCCTGCTGTGGGAAGCCCTTAGAAACGAACTACCTAATACATCACCTAAGAAATAAATTTGGAGCTAAGATGTCTAATAGTAAGAATATGACGGCTTTTCCATTAGCAGTAAGCCGTCATATATTGTTTAGATTAATATTCTGAATCTGGTTTGATTTCTGAATTCGCGGGTCGGTATTGGGTGTTTCGTTTTAGGGCTCGCGTGACCGAAACGCAGTTTCGCAGCTCAGTGAGCGACTATGCAGGGAAGCATAGGCCGGAAGGCGCTCCAGGGATGGAATTAAGATTTGATATAGAAGGAAACACCCAATGGCGATCTTCGAGCGAATCGATCAAGGCCCAAGCGAAACGGCGTTTTCAAATCAAACCAAGGCCCTATGAAATATAGAGCAGTGGCTGGTAAATCTAGATTTGTAGAAAGCTACTCAATCAACCCAAAGCTCATCACGCCAATCAGCGTACGACGATCTTCTTTGGTTAGGCCGCTTTCGATAAAATTGCCTTTCTCGTCCAGCTGTTCATGCTCAGGGTAATTCAATTTTAGCAACGATAAGGCTTGTCCAGATTCAAACTCTTGGTTTAGAAGGCCATAAGCTTCTACCTGTAAAGCCAATGCATCATCAACAACACTGGTCCCTTGATAGCTAAGCATCACACGTTCACCACGCTGGGCAGCGGCCAAATAGGCATGGCGTTTCATATAAAAACGACCCACACCAATTTCATATTGAGCTAAACGATCACGTAGAAATTCCATACGTTTCTGCGCATCTTCGTTATATTGGCTTTCAGGGTAACGGCGTACCAACTCATCAAAATGATTAAACGCATCACGGAAAGGGGTCGGATCACGGCGCGCTTGCTCAGAAGGCGTATAACGCTCAACAAAGCTGAAACCTAACTCATAAACAGACAAACCACGCATGTAATAGGCGTAATCCACTTGCTCATGTAAAGGGTGCAAACGGATAAAACGTTCTGCGGAAGTTAAAGACCCCTCCATATCGGCCATCATATGTTGAGTGTAAATCAACTCTAATTGAGCCTGCTCGGCGTATTGGCCGAAAGGGTAACGTGACTCTAATTGCTGTAAACGCTCGCTGGCGATCAAAAAGTTATTATCTTCCATCGCTTCACGCGCTTGCTCGTAAAATTCGCGCTCACTCAAATCTTCAGGACGCTTGTCGCTACTGGAACATGCGGCCAAAACTAAGCAAGATAAAATCAAAAACGATTGGGTAAAGCTTCTCATGGAGGAATATTCCGTTTAACTGTATACTAGGTGGACAATTATGGCGCTGATTAATAAGCGACATTAAATCATAGTCTTAATCTTCACTAAAGATCATTTAAAGCTCATTCATGTCAAATTCTATTCAAGCCAGTGTTATCGTCCCCATTAATCTAGGCAACAAGCGTCTAGACAAGATCGCGGCGGAATTGTTCCCCGACTTCTCACGTTCGCGTCTGCAGCAGTGGATCGTCGGTGGGAAGTTGACCGTAGACGGCGAAACTCGTCGTATCCGCGATAAAATGATCGGCGGTGAGAACTTGGAACTTGATGTGGTTCTAGAAGCCGAAGGCGATTGGGAAGCGGAAGATATTCCATTAGAAGTCGTCTACGAAGATGACGATATCGTCGTCATCAACAAGCCGTCTGGCTTAGTTGTTCACCCAGCTGCGGGTAACTATAGTGGCACGTTATTGAATGCCTTGTTGTATCACTATCCTGGTATCGAAAATGTTCCACGTGCCGGTATTGTGCACCGCTTGGATAAAGATACGACCGGTTTGATGGTTGTTGCAAAAACGTTGCAAGCTCAAACTCAGCTAGTTAATCAATTACAAGATCGTTCGATGGGTCGTGAATACGAAGCCGTTACGATGGGCGTAATGACTGGCGGCGGTATTGTTGAAGCGCCGATTGCTCGACACCCAACCTCGCGTACTAAAATGGCCGTTGCGCCAGAAGGCATGGGTAAAGAAGCGATTACTCATTATCGTGTATTAAAGAAGTTTAATGCCCATACCCATATTCGTTGTAAGTTAGAAACGGGTCGTACTCACCAAATTCGTGTGCATATGTCGCACATTGGTTATCCTTTGGTAGGAGATCAGACGTATTTTGGTCGTTTCCGTTTGCCTAAAGGTATTTCACTGCACTTGCGCCAAGAGCTACAAGAATTTCAGCGCCAAGCACTGCACGCCCGCGAATTAAGCCTGTGGCATCCTACTACGGATGAATACATGACTTGGGAAGTAGAGTTGCCGGAAGACTTTCAAAAGTTACTGCAGTCTCTAAGCGATGAACAGTCAGAAACTTATGAAGATATCGAGTTTTAAAGCGGTTTGACATCGATGAGTTTTAATTCGATGAACTTTAATAAGTAGAGCCGAAAATGATAATACCTCAGTGGCCAGCCCCCGATAATGTAAAAGCATGGGTGACTGAGCGTGAGGTATCTTCGATATCAGAGCGACAAGAGCTCTTCGGCCAAAGCCTCCCCCCTTATGATTCTTTTAATCTTGGCGATCATGTCGATGATCTGCCTAGTCACGTCAGTGCTAATCGCCAGCAATTAGTGGATTATGCCCTAGGGTGTGATGAAATTCGTTGGTTACAGCAAACTCATGGTATTCATTGCCCAGATGCCAATCTTATTGTGGATGCAACTCAAGCGGATGCGACCTTTACGAAAACACATGCGTTAGCCTGCGCGGTTATGACGGCTGATTGTCTGCCCGTTTTATTTTGTGATCTCCAGGGAAGTCAAGTCGCTGCAGCTCATGCAGGATGGCGTGGCTTAGCGGGCGGAGTTTTAGAAAATACCCTTAAAACATTTACTGATAATGACATCCCACTTAATCAAGTTATTGCATGGTTAGGCCCGGCTATCTCTCAGACTGCGTTTGAAGTTGGCCCTGATGTTAAGCAAGCTTTTAACCGTTTTAATGATGGCAAAACTTGGTCGGATGAGAAGTGTTTTATCAAAGGGTCAGGAGATCGCTTACAGGCTGATATTTATCGACTAGCAAGGATTCAGTTAGAGCATCTAGGGGTGGGCGGGGTGTATGGCTCTGGAACCGAAGGTATTAACTATTGCACGGCAACTGATACGAATGAAGAAGGTGAACCTAGATTTTTCAGTTATCGTCGCCAGTCGATTACGGGGCGCCAAGCCAGTCTTATTTGGTTAGCCGATTAAGACGGGCGGCACTGTTGCTCGACCTTTCTATGAGTAGAGAGATCGATTTAGATAAGACCTACTTGCAGTAACTGTCGATGCCAGTCTGAGCTTGTGCACGATAATCTGCAATTTCAGCTTGTTCTAATTTCCGATAGCTACCATCAGCTTGCTCAAAGCGGCCTTGAGTATTGCCGTTCATTCGTTGTAATAAAACACGCGACTGCTGACAATATTTGGCTTTATCTTCCGGACTGTACTCTGCGGTTAAACTTTCTTCCTCGACACTTTTAGTCGTCGATTTAGTGGCAGTCTTTGAAGTACTCGCTATTGCTGAATTACCTGCTGATCCGGTGCCGGCTGCTTTAATAGTAAGTGCTTCAGATGAGATATCTCTCGGAGGGTTCTCACTGTAGTGTGATCGACCTTTGTCATCAACCCAGTGATAAACTTCAGCCGCATTAGCCGTTGAAAATAAGAAGCTAAGCGCTAGGGTCTGTATTAGAGTGCCCATTGATAAATGCGAAAACATACAAAAAACTCTCATTTAGAAACTATTTCAAATTACATTTGATTATAGCACTGTTTTTGTCAAGGGATTATCCAACATTGTATTGACAAATTTCCATAAAATGGCAAAATTACGCGGCTTTTCGTCATGCTAGATTTCGGGCAGATCACCGACGTGCATGAGAAGAGACAGTTAAGAGTGTGAATAGGTTATCCCCTGTCGCCTCTGATTCTGCCTTAAAACCAAGGTTAGAATCAATACGGTGATTGACCAAAAATCGATCATCCAGCCTTTACAACTCGTAGCGATGATACTCTATTGTTTACACAACGGCGTGTTGACGAAAGTCGGTTAGATAGCTACGACGTTCTGCGTATAAAATTATACATTTCGGCTCTATCGTCTTAGCGACAAGCGATGCACAACTAAAACATGTGTCGCCAAATAAGCCTTAATGATTTACTCGATGATTGATTTATAGTGAGGATGGTTCGGTGGAATTACTTTCCGGCGGTGACATACTAGTACGTGCTTTGCACGACGCTGGTGTTGAGTATGTGTATGGCTACCCAGGTGGCTCTTTGTTGCACGTGTATGATGCAGTTTATAAACAAAGCCATGTTAAGCATGTACTCGTCCGTCACGAGCAAGCAGCCGCTCACATGGCAGACGGTTTTGCTCGTGCAACGGGTAAAGCAGGTGTGGTCATGGTGACTTCAGGCCCTGGCGCGACCAATACTATAACGGGTATTGCGACGGCTCAGACTGATTCTATCCCAATGGTTGTTATCTGTGGTCAGGTTCCATCCCACCTAATTGGTGACGATGCCTTCCAAGAAACTGACATGCTCGGTATCGCTCGTCCGATCGTTAAGCACAGCTTCCGCGTAACCAATCCTGCGGATATTCCAGAAATTATTGCTAAAGCGTTTTATATTGCTGAATCTGGTCGCCCGGGTCCTGTAGTTATCGATCTTCCAAAAGATATGACCGCACCGAATGAGCGCTTCGAATATAACTATCCGAAAAAAGTTAAGATTCGTTCTTACTCTCCACCGCAGCGTGGCCACTCAGGCCAGATTAAGAAAGCTGTCGATATGATCATGGAAGCTAAGCGTCCAATCATCTATTCCGGTGGTGGTGTTGTGCTGGACAAAAGTTCCGACAAACTACGTGAATTAGTCGATGTATTAGGCTTCCCTGTAACCAGTACGCTAATGGGCTTGGGTGCTTTCCCGGGTACCGATGAGCGTTTCTTGGGTATGTTAGGTATGCACGGTACGTACGATGCTAACGTCACTATGCACCATGCAGATTTGATTATTGCTATCGGCGCGCGCTTTGACGATCGTGTAACGAATGCGACAAACAAGTTCTGTCCTGACGCGAAGATCATTCATATTGATATCGATCCGTCCTCTATCTCTAAAACCATAACTGCTGATGTGCCGATTGTTGGTCCAGTAGGCTCTGTTCTTGATGATATGTTGGCCTTGATTAAAGCCAGTGATGAGCAAGTAGATGCAGAAGCATTGGCCGGCTGGTGGAAACAGATCAATGAATGGCGTCCACGCCACGGCATGCGTTTTGAGAAAAACGACGATGGTTTAATGAAGCCACAAGAAGTGATTGAGGCAATGTACGAAGCAACAGAAGGCAAAGCCTATGTGACTTCAGACGTTGGCCAGCACCAGATGTTTGCTGCGCAATACTATAAGTTTGATGAGCCGAATAAGTGGATCAACTCTGGCGGGTTGGGCACCATGGGCTTTGGTTTCCCAGCGGCGATGGGCATCAAGATGAACTTCCCGAACGACAAGGTTGTATGTGTTACCGGTGAAGGTTCTATCCAGATGAACATTCAGGAATTATCGACCTGCTTACAGTACGGTATTCCGGTGAAAATTTTATGTTTGAATAACGGCTCGTTGGGCATGGTTCGCCAGTGGCAGGACATGAACTACGAAGGGCGTCATTCTCATTCTTATATGGAATCATTACCTGATTTCGTTAAGTTGGTTGAGTCTTATGGTCATGTTGGTATTCGCGTTACTGATCGCGATGAATTACCACAGGCATTAGAAGATACGTTTAATAAGTACAACGACCGTTTGGTTTTCTTAGACGTTAAAGTTGATGAAAAAGAACACGTATATCCAATGCAGGTACCGTTAGGTTCTATGCGCGATATGTGGTTAAACAAAACGGAGCGCACATAATGAGTCAGCCACAACGTCACATTATTTCCATTTTGTTGGAAAACGAATCTGGTGCTTTATCACGTGTTGTCGGCTTGTTCGCACAGCGCGGGTATAACATTGAAACTCTAACCGTTGCGCCAACGGAAGATGAGACCTTGTCTCGTCTTACCATGACGACGATTGGAACTGAGAGCAAAGTAGAGCAGATCACTAAGCAGCTTAATCGTCTTATCGAAGTGGTTAAGCTAGTTAACCTAACGGAAGGTGCGCATATTGAGCGTGAACTGATGTTGATTAAGGTTAAGGCTGTTGGCGCTCAGCGTGCTGAGATCAAACGTACTACGGATGTTTTTCGTGGCCAAATCGTTGATATCAGTAGCAGTGTTTATACTGTGCAGCTAACGGGTACTTCTGATAAATTGGCTGCCTTTATTGAAGCCATCGGCCCAAGTTGTGTATTAGAAACTGTTCGTACTGGTGTTTCTGGTATTTCACGTGGTGAGAAAGTATTGAGCCTTTAAGTTTGAGACTTTAGATTTTATTGTCTGCTTTCGCAGCTATGAATCGTCAATATTGAAAGCCCGAATCTTTTATTAGGTTCGGGCTTTTTTTCATTTGGACATTCGAACTGAAAAGAGTTTAGGTTTTAAACACGGTCTGAGAAAAGCCTCCTTTTAGATACATATTTGGCTATCTATAAAAGAACTTAGGTTTTAAATAAGGGCCGAGAAAAGCCTCCCTGTCGTCTACATGCTTGGCCTTCCGTTGGCCAAGCGTGAGAACCTAGCTAAGCTGCGCTTATCTCTAGACGGTTCTCACTCATCTAAATAAGCAAATGAAACAAAAGAAAGAAACAAGCTACCACCTAAAATAAAGGCGATATGGCCGCTGATGAGCATCAAACTGCCACCGATAATCCAGAAATATTTAACGGTGCCTAAGCGACGCTTATAAGCCTTAGTTTGAGTCCACTGATACTCGCGGTAATTCTCTGACAAGTTAAAGTAGTGGCGACAACCTTCTATCAGTTTCGCTACTAAGCTGACATCTTTTTGATCTTTCATAAAAACAGCGCCTCGAACAAAATCCCTTATCACTTACTTAAAAGGTTAATGGATGAATCGGCAATTTGCTGTGAAGATTAAAGAAAAAGGCGTCGAAGGGAAAAATCTGTCTCTAGGCTGGATTGGATATTCGGGTAAGTTATAAAAACAAAAAAACCTCATAAAACTTGCACTTAAACAGTGCGAATTTTAGAGGCCATTTAACAGCCCTTTGTAAGAGGCTATACGTATTTTTTATATAGAGTATTTAGATTTTATAAACACTCTTAGTCATCACCTTGCTTAAACCTGTCATCGCCATGCGTAGCGGAAGAGGGAACTTATAACCGCCAGCATCAATGGCTGCTGTGGCGTGCCTGGCTTCATCATCGAGCATCTGCAAAAGAATCGCTTTGCTCTTTTCATCTTGAATCGGCAGTGATGTCATGTGTTCGGTTAAATGCTTACATACTTGGTGCTCGGTTTCGGCGACAAAACCTAAACTAATCTTATCGCTAATCGCCCCAGCGATAGCACCAATGCCAAAAGATAAGCCATAGAAAGCGGGATTTAATACGCTGGTATGACTACCTAGTTGAGTAATGCGGTCCTCACACCAAACGAGGTGATCAATCTCTTCTGCCGCCGCTTCTTCCATCGCGTCACGTATTTCAGGAAGTTTTGCGGTTAAAGCTTGGCCTTGGTAAAGCGCTTGGGCACACACTTCACCAGTATGATTAATGCGCATTAGGCCCGCTGCGTGCTTACGTTCTTGCTCATCCAACTCATATTGGCTTGATGCAGCTTGATCTGAAGTTTGAGCCGGAGAAGGGCGCTGTTGATTCGCTGCCCCTGGTATTAGGGTGCGCAAAGCCAGGTCGGCATTTTGAATAACTTTGTCGAATAACGATAAATGACGCATTAATAATCAACCCACAACTATGTTATAACGGATAAATATGAATTTATTTTACGCTAAAGTCCGTGCAAAAACATGACTAAGCCGCTATTTAATGACCAGCGGTTTGATTAGTCGGTGAAACTCTAATAAAACTTCTTTCAAATGACGGCCACTGACCGGCTTATTCACAATCTTTTGAATGCCTGCTTCTTTAGCTTCTTGGTTGGCGCTACCAATGCCTAAACCGGTAAGCATAATACGCATCGGTTTTGGCTCGATATCTTTGTCTGCCATTAAACGTTCTGTTAACTGAATACCGTTCATGATCGGCATGTCGTGATCGATTACAATATAATCGTAAGGCTCGCCAAGATTCGCTTTATTACGCATTAATGCCAGTGCTTCTTTGCCACTATAAGTACTGTCCGCGCGCATGCCCCAGCGCTTAACTTGTTTCTCAATTACGCTACGGAAAGTCGTATTATCATCTACGATTAAAATTCGCTGGCCCGCTAATAGGTCAGAGTCTTCCTCAATCACGTGCTCCGTTAACTCTTCTTGTATCGGTAAGAAAAGGGTTATCGAGCAGCCATGATGGGTAAGGGTCTCAACTTCAATAGATCCTTCCATTAAGCCTACGAGGCGTTTAACAATAATTAATCCTAGGCCTTGGTCCAAATTTAGATTGGTAAATGATTCTTGCGGACCTGCCATCGTGCGGAATAATCGGCGTAGCTCATCGTGCTCAATCAAACTACCCGTCAGTTGAATCTGGAAAAAGATACCTTCGTGATTATTCAAACCAACACGGAAAACTCTTAACTCTAATTCACCACTTTCAGTATGGCGTAATGACTGACCAATTAAATTAGTAATGATGGTTTGTAGTCGGTTTTTATCACCTAATAAACGCGGAGAGATATCATCAGCGATATCCAGAACCAGTTCAATTTGCTTGCGGTTGGCTTCTTGCTGATAACGATTCATGCATTGCGTTAAGCAATTAGTTAAATCAAAAGCGCGGTGATCAAGATTAATGCGGCCGCTTTGTAACTTGGCAAAGTCTGACATCTCACTCACTAGATGTAATAAGTCACCACCAGCAAGACTGATGGTTTCTAAATAATCACGCTGAGTATGGGTTAGGTGAGTATCAGAAAGTAGCTCACTCATTCCCATTACACCATTAATCGGAGTGCGGAATTCATGGCCAAGTTTGGCCAGCAGTTCAGGCAGAATGACATCACTACTATTCATACGCTGTTTGCGCGTTTCTCGATGGTGATTGACAATACTTAAATTGGCAAAGACAGTGCAGCTGATCATGACTAGGGGGAGCATAATCCCTGACCAGGTATTAATAAAATCAAAGGAAAGGAAGTTGTGGGTGGTTAAGGAACTAATTAAAACACCACCACCAACAATGAGGTGGCCAAATAATAAAAATTGTTGTGCGCGTTCATGCTCACTTTTAGCGAGTAGTAAAATGCCGGCAAGGGATGTATTGGTAATAACAATAGTGCCTAACATTAGCAATATCATAGTCCCTGAAGGTAAGAATAAACAGGCTAACGTGGTGAAAATATTGAGGGCTAAAATACCTCGTAAAACTCTTAATATTATATTTGCCCCCGAAGTTTTCCACTGCAGGTTCATCGTGATAAGGGTTTGTAATATGGCGGAAGCCATGATGCTAATTAAAATTATTTCCTTTTTCCAGTTTTGGCTATGAGGAAACCAGGTTGACCATTGACCTAACCAAGCAGGGATAAAAAAGAAAATACTGCTGCAATACAAGGCGGAAATTAATGCAATACGGAAACGATAGAAATACCAGATAAAAACAAAAAAGGCGCCGGTGGCGACAATCCAGCCGAGTGCCATGCCTAAAACTGTAAAGTCAAACTGCTGACTTTGCAGAAACTGATCGTTGGATTGCAAGCGTAAGACCGTATTGATCGCCGTTGCGGACTTTATTTTAATAAAGTAGGTTTGATTCTTTTTGGCATCGACTTCAATTACAAAAGGATAGGCTTGGCGGTGACTACCCTGAGCTTTATCTATGGCAAAACCCCCTGAGCTATGATGATTTAGTTTACCTGCTTTATATTCATAAAACTCAATGCTATCTAAGCGGCTATTACTGATGCTGAAGACTAAGCTTTGCTTATTTGCATGCGGATTAATGATGCTAAATCGTAGCCAATAACTTGAGTCGGATAAGCTAAAGCGAAGATTGTCGGAATGGCTTGGGGTGAATTTTAATTGATTCTCGGGGGATAGAATCTCTGTGATAGATATTTGGCTGCTAATATCTTCATAGATTGATAAATAGGGCGTTATTTGTAAATCAAAAGAAGAATCAGGCAGCATAATAGAAGGAGCTGCCTGGCTCGTAGCGCTATAAAATGTGCTAAAAAAAACACTTAACAATAGCGTACTGGTCGCTAGTACTTTGTAAATAAAGACTGGCAATGCATTAACGCTGCGCAGTAAGCCAAGAAGAAAAGATCTTTGAATATTCATCCGTGAATTACCTACTGCGATTACATCATGTTAATTGTTTTTATTTACCTTGCTCGCGAGCGATCGCACGGTAAGCAATATCACTACGCATAAACATACCATTCCAGCTTACTTTGTTGGCTAGAACGTAGGCTTGTTGTTGAGCTTCCGTTACAGAATTCCCCAAGGCTGTGGCACATAATACACGACCACCGGCCGTGACTATATCACCTTCTGCATTATTGGTTGTACCAGCGTGGAAAACTTTGCTATCCGTGCCTTCATCCGTTGGTAGAGAAATGACATCTCCTTTGCCATAAGATGCTGGGTAGCCACCGGCTGCAAGAACAACACCTACTGCAGGGCGTGGATCCCAGTGAGTTTCTTTTTGGTCTAACTTGCCATCGATAGCGGCTAAGCAAAGATCAACCAAGTCTGATTGCATGCGCATCATGATTGGCTGAGTTTCAGGGTCACCAAAACGGCAGTTATATTCGATTACCTTCGGTGTTCCATCGCTGTCGATCATAAGACCTGCGTAAAGGAAGCCTGTGTAATCGTTACCTTCACTCGCCATGCCTTCAACAGTAGGCATAATCACTTCTTTCATGATGCGATCATGAATAGCAGGAGTAACGACTGGTGCAGGGGAATAAGCACCCATACCACCGGTATTTGGACCGGTATCGCCATCACCAACACGCTTATGGTCTTGGCTGGTCGCCATGGCTAAAACATTCTTGCCATCAACCATCACGATGAAGCTTGCTTCTTCACCAGCAAGGAACTCTTCGATCACAACGCGACAACCGGCTTCGCCAAAAGCGTTGCCTGAAAGCATGTCGACAACAGCTTCTTCAGCTTGAGCAACCGTTTCAGCAACGATGACGCCTTTACCTGCTGCAAGACCGTCAGCCTTAACAACAATCGGTGCACCGATTTTGTTGATATAAGCTAAAGCTGGTTCAACTTCGGTGAAGTTCTCGTAGAAGCCTGTAGGAATCTGGTGACGGGCTAAGAAATCTTTTGTGAAGGCTTTAGAACCCTCTAACTGAGCAGCCCCTTTTGAAGGACCGAATGCTTTCAAGCCGCGAGCGGCGAAGAAATCTACTACACCTTCAACTAAAGGTGCTTCTGGTCCAACGATGGTTAGCTCGATGCCATTGTCTTCAACGAACTTAGCTAAACCTTCAAAATCTAAAACATCGATAGCGACGTTTTCAAGACCCGCTTCTGCAGCGCTGCCGGCGTTACCTGGAGCGATGAATACTTTTTCAACATTGTCAGACTGAACCGCTTTCCAACCTAGCGCGTGCTCACGACCACCAGAACCGATAACCAAAACTTTCATAAAAAATTCCTTATTCGTCCGAAGGCTAGCGGCCTTCGTCTATCAAGTTAACTTGAGAAAAATAAATCTTTAAACTTGAAAAGCCAGAAACTAAATTCAGTCTCTGGCTTTTGTTGTGTTTTATGTACTGAAGAAGCGTTATGAGCAAACGTTTGAGTAGGCAAAAATTGATGAAAGGGCGGAGCTTAGCGGGCTAAGTGAGCACCTGAATCAATTTTTAACGCCCTCAAACGGAGCGCGATAGCTTCTTATAAATCAATGGCGGAAGTGACGCATTGATGTAAATACCATTGCAATGCCAGCTTCGTCGGCTGCTGCAATTACTTCTTCATCACGCATTGAGCCACCTGGCTGAATTACAGCCTTGATGCCATTCGCTGCAGCGTTATCCAAACCATCGCGGAATGGGAAGAAA
>MAAB01032370.1_pt1 | contig 19638 bp, 16 predicted proteins | sample 1115991 | NCBI WGS metagenome assembly MAAB01 (sample SAMN04961124, study PRJNA320927) | seawater metagenome | isolation source: sample BD02T18 sea water enriched with oil for 18 days | place: USA:Gulf of Mexico | collected 2013-07-27
TCTTTGGCTGTGTTTGCCGTGTTTTTTTGTTTGGTACGAAAGTAATCCAGAAATGCCATTTATCTTCCTCCGAACATTCTCTTGAATATGCCCTGTTTGGCTTTTTCGATAAAGCGTTGCTCTACCTCTTCACCAAGTAAACGGCGAACCGCGTCATCATAAGCTTGTCCTGCACTACTGATTGTATCAAGTATGACGGGTGCACCTTGGTTTGATGCTTTTAAGACAGACTCCGATTCAGGGATAACCCCTAACAGTTTAATCGCAAGAATGTCTTCAACATCTTCAACACTTAGCATCTCACCTAAGTCTACGCGATCAGGGTTGTAGCGGGTTAGTAACAGATGCTCTTCGATAGGAGGAAGGCCTGTTTCTGCTCGGAAGGTCTTACTTTGCAGTAATCCTAGTATACGATCAGAGTCACGTACAGAAGATACTTCAGGGTTAGTAACGATGATGGCGCGATCAGCAAAATACATTGCCATAAACGCACCTTTTTCGATACCTGCTGGCGAATCACAGATAATGTACTCAAAGTCTTTTTTGAGCTCTTCAAGAACGCGTTGTACGCCTTCCTGTGTAAGAGCATCTTTGTCGCGGGTCTGAGAAGCGGGCAAGATAAATAAGTTATCTGTGCGTTTGTCTTTGATTAATGCCTGGTTGAGATTGGCTTCGCCGCTAATAACGTTAACGAAGTCATAGACCACGCGGCGCTCACATCCCATGATCAAATCGAGGTTGCGCAAACCTACATCAAAATCGATAATAACGGTCTTGTGTCCTTTTTGCGCTAAACCGGTGCCAAGTGCTGCACTGGTTGTGGTTTTTCCTACGCCGCCTTTGCCGGACGTTATTACAATTATTTCGGTCAAGGGTAATTCCTCTTTGGTGTAAATAAGCAGTTAAATCGCTGTAAATTATTTGAATGCGGAAACAACAAGTTGGTCTCCTTCTAGGCTGGCTTGAGCGTGTTTCTTCCAGCTGCCTTTTTGTAGGTCTTCATTTACTTTGTAGTTGCCAGCAATAGAAATTAATTCGGCTTCAAGGCTTTGACAAAAGATGCGCGCACTTTTATCACCGCTAACACCCGCTAGGGCTCGGCCTCGAAGTGGGCCGTAGATATGGATGTTGCCATCTGCCAAAACTTCTGCCCCAGGGCTGACAGGAGCAATGATAATTAAGTCTCCACCTTTGGCATAAACCTGCTGGCCGGAGCGAACGGGTGTGGTGATAACTAAGTTTTTTGCCGCTACCGTTTCTGGTTCTTTCTTTGGCTCTGGGGTTTCTGGTGGTTTTGCGGCGTTAATTGGTAGGTGCGGTAAACCTGCTACGTTAGCGGAAAGTAGTTGATCTTCACTGCCTCCTCTAATTGCAACGGGAACCAATCCGTATTCTCGACATAGCTCACCGAGTTCAATGAAATCGATAAAACCAGTGTCTTTACAGCGCTCTAAGCTCAGAATGACGGGGGTTTGTTGAAAGAAATCAGGGGCGCTGCGAACGGTTTCCGCAAGCTGGTCATTAAAGGTGGCATAATCATATTCATAAAGTTCAAGAATAGTGATAGTTACGCGGCTACCCTTAAGTTTAAAGCTGGGTTCTAGGCTGGCTTCGGTATTGGTCGTGTTCATATATTGAACAAAATTCCTTTGTCTAAAATAAGAGCAACATAATGTTTTGTTATTTGTTCTTTATTAGTGGGTTATAACGTCTTGATGGTGGATAAGCAAGCGTGCAATTTGTAAAACCGAATATTAAAACAAGGCCAGTTAGCCTGTTGTTAAGTGGTTATAATTTATAAGCAGTTGTCGTCATAACTTTGGACACAGACGTCATCAATTTTTTGATGGGTTTAGGCAGTGTCGCTGCACCTGCACTCTTAGCCATCAGGGCGTGTTTGGCTTCGTCTTTGTGCATTTGAGTGAGGATTTTTTTGGAGCGAACATCTTGAGTGGGAAGTTGTGCTAGATGTTCATTCAAATGGGCGCACACTTGAATCTCAGTCTCTTCCACAAAACCTAGACTCCACCTATCACCTGCAATACCTGCAGCAGCACCAATACCAAATGACATGGCATACCAGATGGGATTAAAAAGGCTGGTGTGGCTATCCAGTTCTTGTAAGCGGTCTTCGCACCATGCTAAATGGTCCTCTTCTTCCTTTGCAGCCACTTCCATTGATTTGCGTACCCTTGGCAAACGCGCCGTTAGTGCTTGGCCTTGGTACAGTGCCTGGGCACAAACCTCCCCCGTGTGGTTTATCCGCATTAATCCAGCTGTGTGTGTTTTCTCTTCGTTGGATAAGTCTGCTTCTGATTCGTTGCCCGCAGGGTTGTCTCTAAGGGCTTCGGTGTGAGTACCTGCAATTGTACGCAATGCATCGTCTGCGTGATTGATTAACCGATCAAATAATGAAAACTGCCGAGAGCGGGAGGGTGTCTGAGAGGGGGAAGTCATGACAGTAGGTTCCAGAGCGTTATAACCGTTGGCGAGCTGTTGCGGTGTAGTGATGTCGTTGCTAGGGCAGTATATCAGAATTACCAAGCTGACGCGGGAGAGAAAAAAGTGTATTTTTACATAACTCTAATCCCTACTTAGAGATCCGAAATCGTTGCACTCTATTTCGTGATTTTAAGTAATGACGCTGACTCTACTCCTTTTATTAACTGATGGTGTGCCGTTATATGCCAGAATTTCGCGATTTGCAGATTATTGTTGGGTCGCGTATGCCCATTGTTGTCATTGAGACATACGAAGAACCACGTGCTGTTCAACTTGTTAGTCGAGTTGGTATCGATCAGGATAGGCCAGTATTTACTTGGACTATTACAGAAGGTTTAAAGAGGGCTGACCTGGAGCACAATGTACCGCAACGGTTAACCATAGAACCTGATGCAGCGCTAGGGCAAATTAAAGCAACTGAACGGCCGAGTATTTATGTGTTATGCGACTTTCATCCGTTTCTGGATGAGGTGCCAAAAAATATCCGCCTGCTAAAAGAGATTGCGATGGAGCATGATGCCAATGGCCATACGGTTATTTTATTAAGTCATGCACTATCAATCCCCCTGAGATTAAACGGTACTGTGCTCGAATGTCGCTGTCATTGCCGAATGATCAGCAAATAATGCATTTGGTGCGCGAAGAGGCAAGCCATTGGTCCCGACAGCATCGCGGGCGAAAGGTGACCACTGATAGCAAAGCGTTAAACCAGCTGGTGAGTAATTTGAAAGGGTTAACTTACGCAGATGCTAGGCGTTTAGCGCGTGGTGCAATTATGGATGATGGTGCCATTACCTTGGATGACATCCCTGTTCTCAACAAAGCGAAGTTTGAGCTAATGGGAATGAACGGTGTACTTCAATTTGAATATGACACAGCGAGCTTTTCTGATATGGGTGGTTTGGCAAACCTTAAAAAGTGGTTGGAGCACAGGCAAGAGCAATTCTTATCCGTAGACGAACAGGATGAAATAGATCGACCGAAAGGCTTAATGTTGTTGGGTATTCAGGGAGGTGGAAAAAGCTTAGCAGCGAAAGCCGTTGCAGGTACGTGGGGCGTGCCATTGCTGCGCTTGGATATGGGGGCGCTGTATAACAAATTCATTGGTGAAACAGAGAAAAATTTGCGTGAGGCATTAGCATTGGCTGATACCTTATCTCCTTGTGTCTTGTGGTTGGATGAAATTGAAAAAGGACTAGGCGGAAATAGTAGCGATAACGGGACATCGAAGCGGATACTAGGAACCTTATTAACGTGGATGGCTGAAAGAACAACGTCAGTTTTTGTCGTGGCGATGTCAAACGATATTAGTCAGCTGCCTCCAGAGCTCATTCGCAAAGGGCGTTTAGATGAGATTTTCTTTGTTGATTTACCTGATAGTCAAGTTAGGAAAGTTATTATCAACATCCATTTGAAAAAGCGACAACAAGACCCTGATAAATTCAACATGGAACAATTAGCGGAAGCCTCTGACGGGTTCTCAGGGGCCGAGATTGAACAGGCGATAGTTGCCGGTTTGTATGCTTGTGCTGCGCAGGCTGTAGTATTGGACACGTTGCATATCTTGCATGAAATCTCTAACACGAGTCCCTTGTCTGTGGTGATGAGTGAAAAAATAGCTGAATTACGTCATTGGGCGAAGGAGCGAACTGTTGCTGCCAACTGACTCTCATCAGCTCAATACGTTGAGCGGGAGGGCGCCCGCATCTGTTTTTGCCTCTACGGATGTATCTGCGGCTAGTTTGTCTGCGGCATACTTAAGCTCCATATTGCCAGCAATCACGTCAGCTTATGATTTGGATGTGTGGCCACTATTGGATAAAAGTGGCATTAGCAAAGAAAATCTAGCTCAGTCAGATTATTTAATCTCATTTTATCAAGTGGGCGCGTTTTTTCTGTCGGTGTTCCAAACCTGTAGAGATGAAGGTATTGGTCTTGTTGTAGGCAGTGCCGTTCAGGCAAAGTCATATCAAGTGCTGGGCTACGCGATAATGAGCAGCCAAAATTTAGAAGAAGCCATTGATCGATTAATTCGTTATGAGAAATTGGTTGGCCAGCTAGGTAGTACTGTGTTTGTGCCGGCGGGAGAAGGAGGATCTTCTGCTGATTTTTGCAAGTTAGTATGGGAATGTCCTTTTGATGCGGTATGGGTGCGTTTTATAAAAGAAGCAGCAATCGCCGGTTGGGTAACCTATGCTTTGTCTCAAGCCCGAGTTGAAAATGCGGAGTTTACAGTGCATTTTGATCATGCTGCTTCCTCCATACCGTTTGAGCGTTACCAGAGTGTGTTTGGTGATCGAGTTGTCTTTAACAGTGATTGGTGTGGTGTGGCATTTGATAAAGCGCTGCTGACGTTGCCTTTTATTCAAGCAGACCCTGGTTTAAATGCCATGATGGATCGCCAGGCGGGTGTGTTGCTTGACATGTTTGATCGTAAGCTCAATTTGGTGAATAGTACCCGAGAACAAATTACTAGTCGCTTGCCGAACGGCGACCCAGTATTGGATGATGTTGCTGAAGCGTTATCGTTGACGGCAAGGGTATTGCAAAATCGATTAAAGGAAAGTGGCACAACCTTTAAAGAAGTGGTTGATGACGTACGTAAACAGTTGTCATTATCTTATTTGAGTGAAAAAGATGTGCCGTTAATAGATGTTGCCTTTTTGTTGGGTTTTTCAGAGCAAAGTTCGTTTAGTCGGGCATTTAAGCGCTGGATGGGAATAAGCCCTATGGAATACCGGAAAGTGTCATAAGCTAAAAATAAGATAAGGCATTACCTATGAAATTGTCACACTTTCACCCGCAAGCATTTTTGGCGGTGTTGGATAAGATTGACCAAGAATCCATGTCTAAAGCCTGGAATACTCGCCAGCGAAACAAGCTGTTTGTTGCGTTACTGGTTGCTGCTACGTGTTTGTTATTTGTAAATTATGTAAAAAATGGCAGTTTCTTTTTTGCCATGATAAAGCAGCTTTCCATATGGAGTGGAGTTTCTCCTCGAGCTATTTTTCAAGAGATGAGAGGGCAGCAGTATTACTCAATCTATCCGCAGGCATGGTGGGGGTTAGTGAATGTTATTGGTTATTTGCTAGTGCCAATGATTTGTGTGAAGTGGTTTATGAAAGAGCAGTTAAGTGATTATGGCTTGCAATGGGGAGAGGTGGCTGATCATAAGTGGTGGTACGTGTTGTTGGCATCACCCATTATGGTATTTGCTATTTTGGTGAGCTTTCGTCAGGACTTTTCGACTCACTATCCGTTTTATCCATTGGCTTATCGTAGTTGGGTTGATTTGTTGTTATGGGAGTGTATTTATATAAGTCAATTTATTGCGATTGAATTTTTCTTTCGAGGCTTTCTGATTAATGTGCTTAAACCGCGGTTAGGCTCACTAAGTATCTTGGTGATGTGTTTGCCCTATGTGATGATTCACTTTCCAAAGCCGTGGCTTGAATCAACGGGAGCTATTTTGTTCGGGTTGTTTTTAGGTATATTGGCTTTGCGCTCACGGTCAATTTGGGGCGGGGTTTTGGTTCACGTGACTATTGCGTTAACAATGGATATCGCTGCGCTATTACAAGGGCGAGGTTTGCCCAATGCTTTTTTGCCCTGACTTACGCTCGTTGTTCTGAGCTAAGGCTAAGTATTTGCTGGTGTGAGTTCCTGGTCCACTCTACAAGGGTGTCACGAAGTTCTGAAAGTTCGATAGGTTTGGATAAGTGCGCGTTCATGCCACAGGCAAGGCTCTTCTCTTTGTGTTCGTCCATAATATGAGCCGTTAGAGCAATGATAGGTATAGCTGTTTTATTGTTGTCTTGTTCCCACTGTCGAATGTTGCGAGTGGCATCAAAGCCGTTCATTTCTGGCATATCACAATCCATCAAAATTAAGTCGTAACGCCCGTCCTTAGCAGCATTCACAACTTCTACACCGTTATTTACGGTGGTAGCTTCTAATCCCAGTCGAGCCAGCATGCCCTTGATCACTTTCTGACTTAGGTGGTGATCTTCGGCTACCAGAATTTTGATGGATTGTTTTATCTCGACTTCATCTTCTTTGGGGTGGCTATGAGCACCTTGTATTTGTTTTAAATGGCCAAGCTCTTCCGCTAGGGTTACCTTTAATAAGCGTCCGGTCACGGGTTTGGTAATAACCCTTCTGATGCCGGCATTGCGGGCCGCAGTGGATGTTGGAGCAATGCCGAGCCCCGTTAGCATGACTACCAATAGCTCATTGTTAATAAGTCTATCTTCTTTAATTCTGGCAGCAAGTTCTAGGCCGTTCATACCGGGCATCTCATGATCGAGAATAACAATGTCAATCGGCTCTTGTAAGTTGGCTTGTGTGCGTAGCATTGCTAATGCTTGCTTGCCATTAACGGCCGTTGATACCTGCATACCCCAGCTAATGGCCTGTTGCTGGATAACAAGGCGACAGGATGCGTTGTCGTCAACGACCAGTAAACGCAACCCTTGTAGGTTTTCACCGTGTATGGGGGTGGTTTCTTCTAGGGAAAGGGGCTCTAGGGGGACGCTAAACCAAAACGTACTTCCTTTTCCTAGCTGGCTATCAACGCCAATCTTTCCATCCATCATGCTGACAAGCTGTTGTGCGATTGCAATACCTAGACCTTTGCTTTGAAAGACTTCATGTTGTTCTTGGGGCATGAATAATGTTTTGCGTAATTCTTTGGTGATGCCAACACCAGTGTCTTTTACTTCAAAGCGAATGTGTTGGTGGCCAAACTCTTCATTCAATGCAATGGTAATGAGGATGTCGCCATGGTCGGTGAACTTTACTGCATTGGAGATAAGGTTGGATAATATTTGACGAATACGTGCGGGGTCTCCTTTTACTTGAGGAGGGACATCATGTTGGATATGGCTAATGAGCTCGAGTTGTTTTTCTTCTGTCTTGACGCGAAACAATTCTAAGCAATCTGTCAGCATGGACGAAATATCAAAGCCTGTAATGTCTAGAGTAAGGCTGTTGGTTTCAAGCTTGGAGTAATCGAGGATGTCATCTAGGATTTTTAGTAGGCTGTTACCGGATGCGGTAATGGTTCGAATGTAATCTTTTTGCGTGTGGCTAAGGGATGTTTCATCGAGTAACTCAGACATGCCTAATATACCATTCATTGGCGTGCGGATTTCATGGCTAAGCTGCGCAAGGAAGTCACTTTTTGCCTGTGTTACCGCATCATCAATCATGTTGTGGCGGGCTTTAGATTGGCGAGCATCTTGGCGAGTGTCTTTTTTGCTTGATAGCGCAAGGGCAAGTAAAAGAGTTTCAAAAATAAACGAGGACAGAATGACCCAGGTGATGGCGAAGTCTATAGGGAAGTCTCCCCATACAAGAGGTACGGAGAGAGCTGCGATAAGAAGGATAGTAAGTTTCGCAACAACAAGATAGCGCGCCGCGTAAAAACCGTTAAAGGTTTGGTGTATGGCAACGAACAGAACGATCGGAGTTGTACTGATTACGATAAATAATGATGCTTGCATGGCATATTGCGCAGGCAAAATGGATAACGTCAGGATAGCAAGGCCACTAATTATTTCTATAGTTTGCAAGGTGCGATCAAGTCGTGGAGCTGTATTCCTAAGGTCGAGAAAATGTTGAACGAATAATGTGTTGGTTAATGCAATGAGAATTAAAAATAACCCCTCCAGTTTTAGGTATAGGAGAGGTATAGGAAACCAGAAAATACCGAGATAGCCTGTGTCCGTGAGGAAAAATAATAACGTAGCAGCAACAAATAATGCGTGTAATAAATAAGATTTATCCCAGTTTCTGATGTATTGCACGAGACTATAAATAAATAAAATGAGCAAAGCCCCGATGCCAAGCCCAATGAAGGTTTGTGTGTTATTGCTGTGCTCTGCAAACGCAGAGGGGGAGGTAAGAATGATTGCGGCGTTTAGGTATTGTTGCGAACGTAACTTGAGGAAGTAATTAGCAGTGCTGTTAGCGGGGATTTTGATTTTGAACACGGAGGTGCGGTAATGAAAGTCACCATGTATCTTTGCAGTACCGTGCCCCCCTTGGGAAATCAGGGTGACCTGCTTTTGGTCGTGTTTATAGAGTGTAATGTCACCGATATTGGGTAGCATAAAGTAAATATATGCAGCGCTGCTCTCTGGAAGTGTATTTTTGACGGAGAATCGGGTCCAAATTGTCGAGTCTGTAAAGCCAAACTGTAGAAGTTGGCTGCGAGAGTGGGCGAATTGCTGACTAACCTGTGGACTTAGCAAATCTGATGGAGAAAGTTCGCTGTTAGGATCTTCAATATATTCCAGAGATTGGCTTAGAGGTAAATAAAAGTCGTCAGAGTCAATGGTAAGAAGGCTGGCGTGGGCATTTTGAGAGTAGAGGGCTAAAGATGAAATAATTAGAAAGATTATATACAGCAGCCGAAGCGCGGGTTGGACACCTGTAGTTAAAAGGCAAGGCCCTGTCGCAAGTATTGGTACTTGAAAATAAGGCGCATGTGATCTTTTATCGAATGCGTTTAAATTGGTGAAAATGCCCGTTCCATGTGTCTTGCGCAAAGCGATAACCTTGAATGATCTATGCCCTTTTGTTGATTGTTAAGTATACCTTACTTCTTTGATTACTCATAAAATGTAGGCAATCTACTGGGTTTCACGTAATTAATGAGTGGTATTCGTGGTTTTATTGAGTATTTTTGTCGTAAACCCAGCTTCAGTGAGTAAATATGCACCAAGCTCTCGGCGGCGTCCGCCATCGCATAACACAATGTAGGTTGAATTTGAGTCTAGAGCGGAAAGGCGCTCACGGAGACGATTAAGGGGTATGTTAATGCTACCGTCCAATTTATCGAACTTGTATTCACTGGGCAGCCTGACGTCAACAAGAACAACCGGTAAGGAGGCACCTTGAAGTTTTTCCAGTTCATCTAATGTAATGAAGTCTTGGACAGGTTCTTGTAAAAGGCGTTTAAAGTCATCCTTAGTCAAATACATAAGGCTGCCATTTGTGGTCATTACGATGCTGGCATTACGAGTGGTGTTACCTACTAATGCTTCTTCGCCAAAAAAGTCACCTGTATCCAAAGACGCGATTACTTGTTGGCCGCTGTTGTCTTGTTTGATGACATTAGCTTGTCCTTTTTCTAGTACATAAAAGTGATCACCTTGCTGACCTTCAGTGACAATTGTTTCGCCCTTAGCTGCGTTTTTTTGATGGAATGTACAAAAGAGTTGCTGAATGTTTGCGGGAGGTATTTGAGAAAACAAATTGGATTCTAGCAAGCATGTCATCCAGTCTCTTTCAATTGAATCCTCTTGTGATAAGTCAGTAACGAGGTAGTTGCCGGCTTGATCCCATGTTAATACAATGTCCATGTGATTTTTGTCCACAATAAGAATCAGCGATTTACTGGTCGTGACGGCTGAATATTGGTGGGGCTGTTGGTTGTCGAGAGCGTGTAGAGCGGCATTGTTGCTTGACGATGAGCCCGACGATATGGCGGTTATTTCGAAGTTTTCATTAAGGAGGTCAACGGCCCCATTGATAAGGTAGTAACAGTGCTCGGATGTCTCGCCTCGTTTGAATAGCATTTTTCCGCTAGCGAGCGATTTCAGCGTGGCATGTTTAAGGATGTCCTTGACATGCGTATCCGATAGGTCGTTGAAAGGACTGAGGTTTTTAACGAGATCAATGTTAATGGGTAGGTTTGTTTCGCTCATAAAGTGCTCAGAGTTGTGGTTTTTATCATGCTACAGCTCACCTTGCGGTGACATATCGCCGCGATATCCACGCTGGAGGAAGCCTTGCTATGATTATAGTTGTCTGTGGCTAGCTTGCCTGGGAATCTCACGTTGATTGGTGGATGTGCTTCACATTATTCGAGGTTCATGACGCTCAAGAGGGGGGCTTGCTGGTGTTGGGGGGAGGGGGCTAAAGGAGAGGGTTGCTACAGTAGTGGTGTCTAACCACCACTGTAGCGATATTGCCTAGGGTTACGACTCTTCCCGTTCAACGGCGCGATAACCAATATCATCGCGATAATAGACTTTGTTCCAAGAAATTTGCTTCACGAGTGAATACGCTTTCTCTTGAGCTTCTTTGACGCTGTTGCCGAGGGCGGTTGCGCATAAGACGCGGCCACCGTTGGTCGTTACGTTGCCGTCGATATCTTTGGTGCCGGCATGGAAGACTTTAAGTCCTTCTGACTCAGCAGGTATCCCAGAGATGATATCCCCCTTATTGTAGTTGTCAGGGTAACCACCTGCGGCAAGAACAACACCTAATGAAGCCCGTTCATCCCACTCAGCTGTCGTGCTATCTAGTTTTTTATCTAGTGCTGCTAAGCACAGCTCGGCTAAATCAGACTTAAGGCGTAGCATAATCGGTTGCGTTTCAGGGTCACCGAAGCGGCAATTGTATTCAAGTACTTTAGGCGTGCCATCTGCGGCAACCATTACACCGGCATATAAAAAGCCAACATAGGTGTTGCCCTCATTTGCCATGCCTTCAACGGTGGGGTAAATCACTTCATTCATAATGCGATCATGAATTTCTTGTGTTACCACTGGGGCGGGCGAGTATGCTCCCATGCCTCCAGTATTTGGCCCTTTATCGCCATTATCTCGAGCTTTGTGATCTTGTGACGTGGCAAGAGGTAAAACGTTCTTGCCATCAACCATACAGATAAAGCTGGCTTCTTCTCCAACTAAAAACTCTTCAACAACAACGCGGCTTCCGGCATCGCCAAACTTGTTGCCGGCAAGCATGTCTTCAATAGCTTCAATGGCCTCAGCTTCAGTTTGTGCCAAAATAACGCCCTTACCTGCGGCTAGGCCATCGGCTTTAATGACGATGGGGGCACCTTGCTGTTTCACATAAGCAACGGCCTCTTCGATAACGGTAAAGTTACCGTATGCTGCGGTAGGGATTTTGTGTCGATCAAGGAAGTCTTTTGTAAACGCTTTTGAACCTTCTAGTTGGGCTGCGCCTTTGCTCGGTCCAAAGCATTTAAGCCCGGCAGCTTCAAAGGCATCAACAACACCCATTACTAGTGGGACTTCAGGGCCTACTATGGTGAGCTCAACGTTATTTTCTTTGGCAAAAGTGACCAGCTCTTCGATGGCTTCTACATCAATGGCGACATTTTGTAACTTTGGCTCTAGTGCGATACCTGCGTTTCCTGGGGCAACATAGACGGTGTTAATCTTTGCAGATTGAGCAACCTTCCAACCTAGGGCGTGTTCGCGGCCACCACTACCAATAATAAGAATATTCATTATATGTCTCTAACCTAATGTTTAAACTATGTTTTAAATTATGGTTTACATTACGGGGTTTGTATTAGTGTTTAAAATGACGCATAGATGTGAAGACCATGGCAATATTGGCTTCGTCGGCAGCGGCAATTACTTCTTCGTCGCGAATTGATCCGCCTGGTTGAATCACAGCGTTAATACCTGCTTCAGCGGCAGCATCAATACCATCACGAAATGGGAAGAATGCATCGGACGCCATTACTGAGCCTTTTACTTGTAGGTTTTCATCGGCAGCTTTGATACCTGCAATCTTAGCACTGTATACTCGGCTCATTTGGCCTGCACCTACACCGATAGTTTGTAGACCCTTGGCATAAACGATAGCATTGGATTTGACGTATTTAGCTACTTTCCAGCAGAACAGTAAATCCTGGATTTCTTCTTGCGTAGGGGCACGTTTGGTAACGATTTTTAGGTCTGATTCAGTGATGATGCCATTATCACGATCCTGTACCAACAAACCGCCATTAACACGTTTGAAGTCCAAGTCTTGAGGGCGGCTATCACCCCATTGTCCACATGAAAGGAGGCGAACATTTTTCTTGGCTGCAACGATGCTAACGGCTGCATCTTCTATGGATGGTGCGATAATAACTTCGACAAACTGCCTATCAACAATAGCTTGTGCTGTTGCTGCATCGAGCTCCCTATTAAATGCAATTATGCCACCAAATGCGGATGTTGGATCTGTTTGAAAAGCTTTTTCGTAAGCTTCTAATGGACTGTTGCCAATAGCAACGCCGCAAGGGTTGGCGTGTTTAACGATAACGCAGGCTGGTTCTGAGAATGCCTTAACGCATTCTAAGGCAGCATTAGTGTCAGCTACATTGTTGTAGGATAGCGCTTTACCTTGTACTTGCGTGGCGGTAGCGACGCTGGCCTCTGCTGGCTTGGCTTCTTTATAGAATGCGGCTTTCTGGTGAGGGTTTTCACCGTAACGCATTTCTTGAACCTTTAAAAATTGCTGGTTAAACGTGTTGGGGAAATCAGATTTGCTACCGTCTTCTTGAATGGTTCCAAGATAGTTAGCAATGGCGCCGTCGTAGCTGGCTGTGTGTTCAAAAGCGGCGAGAGCAAGCTTGAAACGGGTTTGGTCTGTCACTGCCCCGTTATTGCTCTTCATTTCAGCAATAACGTTGCCATAGTCACTTGCATTTACCACAATGGATACCCATTTGTGGTTCTTGGCTGCAGATCGAACCATCGTTGGGCCACCAATATCAATGTTTTCAATGGCGTCAGCAAGGTTACAGTCTGGGTTTGCAACAGTTTGTGCAAAGGGGTAAAGGTTTACTGCAACCAGGTCGATCGGTGTAATGTCGTGAGTATTCATGGCTTCGTCATCCATGCCTCGGCGACCTAAGATGCCTCCGTGCACTTTTGGATGTAAAGTTTTAACGCGTCCATCCATCATTTCTGGGAAGCCGGTATAATCAGAAACTTCAACGGCAGCAACGCCATTCTCTTTTAATAACTTAAAAGTGCCTCCAGTTGATAGGATTTCAACTCCTAGTGTTTCTAATGATTGGGCGAATTCCACGATTCCGGTTTTGTCGGAAACGCTAATTAGGGCGCGTTTAACAGGCGTAGTCATAATGATTGCTTTCTACAGTGGTGTGTTTTAGCAAGTGAAGCCAAACAGGGAGTAATTGAAGGGTGCAATTGTAGTCGTTCTGGACGCAGGAATTAAGAGGCAACCACAAAAAATCGCCTGAAAGAGGGCATCTATTCAGGAGGGGGAGGTAAAAAAGGGCAAAAGCAGTTTAGAGGGCTTGTTTTCCCCCTAAACCGTTTAAAAATTTGCGGTGTCTTTGTTTAGATAAGACCGTAAATTTTTAGCTTCTTACGCAATGTGCCTCGATTAAGGCCAAGGAGGATTGATGCTTTGGTTTGGTTGCCGCGAGTATATTCCATCACGGTTTCCAATAAAGGAGCTTCAACCTCTGATAATACCATTCCGTAAACGTCGGTAACGGGCTGTCCATCAAGGTGTGCAAAATAGTTTCGCAGTGCCTTGTGTACATTGTCACGTAGGGTTTGAGCTTCTTGATCCGCTGATGTCACTAAATGTTGTTTTAGTTCTGCTTTACTAGCAAGCGGGGTGTTTGGATCTATTGTTATATTATCGTCGTTATAGTTTATTTCGTTCATGCCGCCAATTCCTCTCCTTCGATTAGACGTACAAAAAATGCCTGAGCTATTGTGAGTTGTTCAGATGCATTGTCTAGTTGATTAAAGAGTTTCCTGTGAGTGTCTCCATACGGAAGATTTTGAACGTACCAGCCAAAGTGTTTTCTGGCGATGCGTACTCCTGCATACTCCCCGTAAAAGTGATGCAAGTCAGATAAGTGTTTCATCATAACTTGCCTCACCTCTTTGAAAGAGGTTGCTGGGAGTGTCTCCCCGGTCTTTAGAAAATGGGCAATCTCACGGAAAATCCAAGGGTTTCCCTGAGCGCCTCTGCCAATCATAATACCATCCGCAGCGGTGTGGTCTAGCACTTCTTGCGCTTTTTGTGGGGTAGTAATATCGCCATTTGCCATCACCGGAATTGTGATAATTTCTTTGATAGCTGCAATGGTGTCGTACTCTACCTCGCCTTTATAGGCGCATTCACGTGTTCGTCCATGTACTGCTAATGCTGCGATGCCTGATTCTTCTGCAATCTGCGCTATAGTGGTGCCATTTCGATTTGAAGGGCTCCAACCGGTGCGAATTTTTAGAGTAACAGGAACATCTACAGCGTTAACAACAGCAGACAGTATTTGTTTGACTAGCTTTTCATCTTTGAGTAAAGCAGAGCCTGCCGCCTTCTTGCATACTTTTTTAGCAGGGCATCCCATGTTGATGTCAATGATTTGAGCTCCATTGTTTACATTAAAGTGGGCTGCCGCTGCCATCATGTCAGGGTCTGATCCGGCTATTTGTACAGAGCGCGGCTCAGGTTCTCCATCATGATTCAGTCTGAAGCTGGTTTTTTTGCTTTGCCATAGCCGCGGGTCACTAGATACCATTTCCGAGACCACAAGCCCTGCACCTAAGTGCCGGCAAAGGTTTCGGAAGGGTTGGTCGGTGACTCCGGCCATTGGGGCTAATATCACTGGGTTGTTAAGTTTGTATTCTCCAATCTTCACGACGGCGTATTTTCCTATATTGGGTCCTAAACCGAGCCAGAATGGCGAAACTGTTACCTAGTCACATTAGTTTTTGCTCAAAGAACGATCTATCATAACCTTATGTGAAGAAATGTTAAAGAGTAACATTGTGTAAACGGCCATTTTTTTTGTTTTTTTTTATGTGGCTTATCATTGTGTTTGAATGGTGACCTAACCCGCTGCGTAAAAGTTCATCTGATAATTGACCGCATTAAGGCCGGGGTCAACGATTTCGAGGGTGAGGTGGACAGGGGTGTCGCTGGGCATATTGTTGAGATCGATACGGTTGTCATGAATATATTCTGAGGGTAGGAAGCGACGGCTGGCCACAGCGCTGCCATTAATATCATCAAATCGAAGTTCGATAACAGGGAAGGGTTGGGAAAAGGCGGCGCGATTGTAGACAATGGCATCAATCACCAAGGCATTTCTCTCTAAGGCGTGGCTTCTAACGACTAAATTTGTACCTCTAATTTGAGATACATCGGAAGTCAGTGGCAGTTCACAGCCGGCTTTTTCGCAAAATATTTTGAACATCGGGCGATAGGTTTCATTTCTTGCTAAATTATCATACTGAAAATAGAGATACTGTCCGCACAATGCTAACGCGGCAAATATGTTTATGAGTACTAATGCGGCAGTTTTGACCAGCGAGCGTTTAGGGGCTTCTTCTTCAATGCCAAAATGCGCTGCACTTGCGGCGATTTGATGCTCCATGATGTCTTGAGAGTCGGGTGTTAAGTTATCATGTAAAGGTTCGTCGTCCTCCAAAAGCTCTGGCATCGCTCCGAGTTCAATATCGTCAATGTCGTGTTCTGGAGATAGTTGACTAAAGAAGTCTTCAGATTCAAATGACCGGTCATCTTTTGTTTCACCGGTATCCTCTGGTGTTGATGTTTTTTTAGCTTTTGCATCAGCTTTGGGTTTGCTTTTCGGCTTTTTGACTGCTGGTATGTCGTTGGACAGGTTCTTTGCAGCAAAGGGGCCGTCTTCTTCTTCTGGTACATCCCCCATTATTTCTAAGTTCTCGAGGTTGGGCTCAGGGTTGTTATCCTGCTCGAGCTCGTTGAGCATGGCCTTAGCCCAGCTTTCATCAACTGCGCCGCTTCCTGATATTGGCGTATCATCCTCGTTTTCGTTGATGGCAAATGGATCTTCACTGCCCCAGTCATCAAGTTCGTTAAAGGAGTTGCTGAGCTCGCTTCCCTGAGATTCCCCATCAAGCGCATTTAGCTCTTCATCAAAAGTACCGTCACTGCTAGTGATACCGCTAAACCCAGTATTTGAATGGTGTTCATTATCTTCTTCAGGGTCGTCTTGTATTAGGCCTGGCGTTTCTTCTTGGTCATCTGCCGCATCATCGCCTAATTCTTCAAGTAGTTTCTCTGCCCAGGCCTCGTCTTCACCTCCATCCGCTTTTTTTGGCTTATCACCACCATAGCCAAGATTTTCCAGTTCATTTTCTGGCTCATCGAGTTTTTCTTGGTAGTTTTCGGTAAATAAATCGGCGTCGGGGTGGTTGTCCAGGTTCCAGTCGTTGGTAGCGTAAGGGTCGCTTTCAGCGGTGGGTTCAGGCTCTGGAGTGTTTTCAAACTCTTGGAAGGGATCCGGGCTTTCTTGTGCAGGGGAGGCTATTTCTTCGACAACGGCTTTTTTTACAATGTGCTCACTGGCATGAAAAACTTGGTAACAGGCTCCGCACCGAACGGCTCCGCCGGCAATTTCAAGTTGCTCTTGGTTAAGGCGAAACGTAGTGGCGCAGTGAGGGCATTTTGTCAGCAGTTGCTCAGACATAAGTAAAAACTTCCAGGCGGTAAGGCTTGTTTGTTGAGGCGTAATATCTATTGGCTACACTTGGGCATAGTTGTTATGCACACCTATTATGCCTAAATGTAGCTCTTTATGAGATTGATAGCACTAAAGTTACGATAATCCTTCGCTATTCTCTCCCAACTTATTGATAAAACAAGCAGGGGGTCACAAAAGACCAGGGTTTTGTGAGAGATGTGCCTTGCCCTATGATATTGCAGGGCAAGAGGCTCAAGTTATTTTGGCAGGTTGAGTGGGCTTAACGTTATGGATGCGTATTTTTTACGAACGTTTTTTTCCGCTAATTCTTATCCAGTCTTCATCTTGAACTGCAGGGGTTAGTTCAAAATCTGATTGATAATGTGAGGCTACATCGTCGGCTTGTTTGGCAAGAATACCTGACAGCGCTAGTAATCCGTGAGATGCAATAAGTGATGTTAAACGAGGCGCAAGTTCCATTAATGGCCCGGCGAGTATGTTGGCTACTAATACATTCGCCTGTATGTCGGGCATGTTTTGAGGAGAGAAAACATGGATCTTATCGGTGACGTTATTTCGCTCTGCATTTAGCTGTGTGGCCTGTAATGCTTGTGGATCATTGTCAACACAGTAAACGCGGGTTGCTCCTAGCAGTGCGGCGGCAATAGCAAGAATACCAGAGCCACAACCGTAATCGATGACGATTTTATCCTGTAAATCTTGTTCGTCTAACCAGCGTAAGCATAGGGCTGTGGTTTGGTGAGTACCTGTGCCAAATGCTAGACCTGGATCTAATAACATATTGACGGCATCGGCGTGAGGCGCTTCTAACCAACTGGGCACCACCCAAAGACGTTCGCCAAAACACATTGGTTTGAAACTATCCATCCATTCTCTAACCCAGTCTTTATCTTCGAGAGCTTCGGTTTTGAGTTGGGGGAAGGGGGTGATGGAGACAGAAGATTTTAATGCAGCGACTACTAGGTCGATATTAACCGTATCTTCAAATAGACCGATAACACGGGTATCTTCCCAAATGGGCGTTGTGCCTGGCGGTGGCTCAAACAACGGTTGGTCAGCGTTATCTAATAATGTGACTGCGACAGCGCCCAATTCAATTAATAAGCCGTCAAATTGAGCAGCATTGTCACCGTTGGTTTGGATAATGAGTTGTAGCCAGGCCATAAGATCTCTTCAATATAGGGTGTATTAATCGATACCCAAGATCTTTTCCAGATAATGAATATCAACACAGCCTTTTGCAAAGCCGGAATCCTTCATGATGACATCTCTGTGTAAGGGAATATTGGTATTAATTCCATCCACAACCATTTCATCCAAAGCATTGCGCATTCTTTGCATCGCTGTCTCGCGATCGTCTCCCCAAGTGATGAGTTTACCAATGAGGGAGTCGTAATAAGGCGGCACAGTGTAGCCTCGGTAAATGTGGCTGTCCATTCGCACCCCTAATCCGCCGGGAATATGCCAGTATTTGATTTTACCAGGGCTAGGGATGAAGGTTTCTGGATGTTCGGCGTTAATTCTGCACTCTATCGAGTGGCCCTTAACAACAATGTCTTCTTGCTTAAGGCGTAACGGGGCTCCTGATGCAATAAGTATTTGCTCTTTAATGATATCAACGCCGGTTACCATTTCGCTGACGGGGTGCTCAACTTGCACACGGGTGTTCATTTCAATAAAGAAGAACTGTTCATTCTCATAAAGAAATTCAAATGTACCTGCGCCGCGATAGTTGATGGCTTTACAGGCATCGGTGCAGCGTTCGCCTACTTCTTTGCGCAAAGCGTCAGGAATGCCTGGAGCAGGGGCTTCTTCAACAACTTTTTGGTGGCGGCGCTGTAAGGAACAGTCGCGATCACCCAAGTAGATTGCATTGCCTTGCCCGTCAGATAATATCTGAATTTCTACGTGGCGAGGAGTGCCTAAAAACTTCTCCATATACACAGTATCATCGCCAAACGCGGCTTTAGCTTCCGCTTTAGTAATAGCAACCAATTTGAGTAATTCTGACTCGCTTTCAACAACACGCATGCCACGACCACCGCCACCAGAGGCTGCTTTTACCATAATAGGGAAGCCAATTTCTCTGCCTACCTTTAGCGTGCGGTTATTGTCTTCTGTGATAGGGCCGTTACTGCCAGGAACAACAGGGACGCCTGATTCTTTCATCGCTTGAATGGCAGATACTTTGTTGCCCATCAGGCGAATTGTGTCTGCTTCAGGGCCAATAAAGATAAAACCGCTGTCAGTTACACGTTCTGCAAAGTCTGCATTTTCGGCTAAGAAGCCGTAACCAGGGTGGATGGCGTCGGCGTCAGTAATCTCTGCAGCGCTGATAATTGCAGGTATGTTTAGATAGCTGTCAGCAGCAGAAGCGGGGCCAATACAAACGGCTTCATCGGCCAACTTTACGTGCATAAGGTGTTCGTCGGCTTTTGAATAAACCGCGACGGTTTTTATTCCCAGCTCTCGGCAGGCTCGCAACACGCGCAGAGCTATCTCGCCGCGGTTAGCGATTAGTACTTTTTCCAGCATCTTTTTGACCTATAAATTTGGTGAAGGTTAAAGTGTGACTGTTAAGCAATCACAAACAGCGGTTGGTCAAACTCAACGGGATCAGCGTTATCAACCATGATGGCTTGAATAACGCCTGAAACGTCTGCTTCAATCTGGTTCATCATTTTCATCGCTTCGATGATGCAGATGGTATCACCAGCTTTAACGGTTTGGCCCACTTCAGCAAAAGGTTTAGATTCTGGAGAGGAGGATCGGTAGAAAGTACCGACCATAGGGGATGTCACTTTGTGGCCATTAGGGCCTTCTTCCACTGGGGCTACTGGAGCAGCAGCGGCTACTGGAGCAGC
>MAAB01029401.1_pt1 | contig 19608 bp, 17 predicted proteins | sample 1115991 | NCBI WGS metagenome assembly MAAB01 (sample SAMN04961124, study PRJNA320927) | seawater metagenome | isolation source: sample BD02T18 sea water enriched with oil for 18 days | place: USA:Gulf of Mexico | collected 2013-07-27
ATGAACGAGCCTCCAGGAAACCGTTTACGTGTTGCCTTTACGGGTTTAACTATGGCTGAAAAATTCCGTGACGAAGGTCGTGACGTATTATTCTTCGTAGATAACATTTACCGTTATACTCTTGCGGGTACTGAAGTATCAGCACTACTTGGTCGTATGCCATCAGCAGTTGGTTACCAACCAACACTTGCTGAAGAAATGGGTATCTTACAAGAGCGTATTACTTCAACGAACAAAGGTTCAATCACTTCAATCCAAGCGGTATACGTACCAGCAGATGATTTGACAGATCCAAGTCCTGCAACTACTTTTGCTCATTTAGATGCAACAGTTGTACTAAGTCGTGATATAGCTTCGCAAGGTATTTACCCTGCGATTGACCCACTAGATTCATCTTCACGTCAACTAGATCCATTAGTAGTTGGTACTGAACATTATGAAACTGCTCGTGGCGTTCAAACAGTATTACAACGTTACAAAGAACTTAAAGATATCATCGCCATCTTAGGTATGGATGAGTTATCTGAGGAAGATAAGCAAACTGTATTCCGTGCACGTAAAATACAGCGTTACTTATCTCAACCGTTCTTCGTTGCTGAAGTATTTACTGGTTCTCCAGGTAAATATGTATCATTAAAGGACACCATTGCTGGCTTTAAAGGCATTTTAGCAGGTGAATACGATGATATGCCAGAGCAAGCGTTCTACATGGTTGGTGGTATCGAAGAAGCTATCGAGAAAGCTGCTAAGATGTAATCAACTAGTAAGCACTTATGCTTTGCGTAAGTGCTTACAGTAATAGAGGTCGAGTCAAATGGCATTATTAACTGTTAATCTTAATGTAGTAAGTGCAGAAGAAAGCTTATTTTCTGGCAGCATTAAATCATTACAGATCACAGGTAGTGAAGGTGAGTTAGGCATTATGCCTGGTCACGCACCTTTACTGACCTCACTAAAACCTGGTATGGCATTAATCACCAAGCAAGATGGTACTGAAGAAGTAATCTATCTTTCTGGTGGTATGTTAGAAGTTCAGCCAAATAACGTTATCGTATTAGCCGATGTTGCTACACGTGCTGCGGACTTGGATGAGCAAGCGGCTCTTGAAGCGAAACAACGTGCAGAAGCAAGCATAAACGCCAATGGCGTAGATGTTGACTATGCAGCTGTTTCTGCTGAATTAGCTCGTGCGGAAGCGCAATTACGCGTTATTCAAGCGACTAGCAAGAAAGCTTAATAACTCGGTACTTTGGTACCTAGTTATACCTACAGGTTTAGTGATTTTTAACTTTACTTTATTTTTCTTTCTTTTAATAAGTGAAGTAAATAGAGTTAAGAAGTGAACACAGAATCAAAATTTGAAAAGCCGCTTTACTATTTTAGTAAAGCGGCTTTTTTGTGTCTGGTATATTATTTGGTTGGCGTATGGAGATTCGTTATTAGCTATTACCTTTATCTTCTGTCATTCATAGGGCAATCGATTATCGACATGAGCTTTGGAACAGTAATCACGTGTTTATTCGTAAAGTTGTCGAAAGCGGACCACTGCTCAATACCTAAGACATACATCGTATTGTTAGACTCAAGCGGATCTATATTATCAAAGTACCATAAGCCATTTATATAAAAGCTATAAAGAATATAGTAGTTTAGTAAGTCTACATTTGGTCGGTAATCGGGAACCAAAGTCATATATTCAGCCACTATTTTAGTGATACGTTGGTCGGAGATGTTGTTGACGGCTATAAACATCGCTAAATCGAATTCCTCTGGCGCTACATGGGCACATTCAAAATCTATTAACCAAGGCCTTTGACTATCATCTAGCAATATATTTGTTAAGTTCAAGTCACCGTGACAAATTACGTTAGGGCTTGTTGAGTCCCCAATTAGGCTGTTAATACTATCTGACAGCGACCTAGTCACTTTGTCTAAGGCATAGCTGTGTGATGCCAGGAAGGGGGCAGGCTTAGTCAATAAGCGCTTAACCGAACGAGTAGTATTTAGTAACGGAATGGGAGGGTTGGCAAGTTCCAGTGGAAGTTGGTGTAACTCTGCCATCAGGCTAAGGGCAATTGATATCTTTCTATCCTTGTTGAGGTTTGCATCAGTAAGGGTAAGCCCGTTAATAAATGTTGTGACTAACCAATGTTGGTCATGATAAATGACCAGTGGACTTAACAGTTGCCAACTACTTCGTTCTGATACATTTTTCATATGTAAACCCGCACAAAGCTGCGCACAAGATATTTCTGTGTTCGAGGTTTCTTTATTAAGCTTTTTGGCAAAAAACACCCGTGTAGCCGTGGTAACTTTTAGTGCTGTTTGGCTCAAGCCATTAGCTAATAAACTAATGGCTCGAACCTCGGTAAAACAGGGGAGAGATTTGAGTGAGTTAATTACGTCAATAGGAACAGGCATATGGCAAGTAGGCGCTTAGCGACTAACGGCAGGCTGTAAATTGATTGTAGACTGCTTATAGATGTTTAACCATTTGAAGTAACCGTAACCGGCAACAATAACAAAGATTACAAATAATACGGTTGTTGGTACCAACCCCTTCTCGATATACAAATAAATCGAAACCAAATCGATAACAATCCAGTAAAGCCAGTTTTCTAATACCTTTTGAGTAACCAAATAAGTAGCGAATACCGCATAAACCGTAGTGTATGTATCTAAGTAAGGAAAATCAGCAGGAGTGAAGTTAGCCATCACATAGCCTAAAGCTGCGGCTATTACAGCTAAACCAATACAGGCTTTAATGTGCCAACTTAGCCCCCAGCTGACTATGGTTATCTCAGCACTTTTATTTTCATTTTTATTTGTGTGTTTCCACCATTGCCAGTAACCATAAACAGCCATTAGCAGGTAATAAGCATTTAATGCGCTATCCATCAACAGTAAGACATCATAAAAAATGTAAGTATAGAGTGCAGTACTAATAAAGGCCGCGGGCCAGCACCATAAAGAGCCTCTCGCGGCTAAAATAACATAGGCAAGTGATAACAACATGGCAATGAGTTCAAGCCAAGGCAGTTGTTGGAAGTAGGTTGCCACACTGGTTAAAATTTCAGGCATTAACTTTCAGCTTCTACTTGTGAACGATCACCATTAATAAACTTACAAACAAAAACCGCAGCACCTGTGGTTTGATGTACGTGTTTAATCTCAGCCATAACATGGCTAACAGCAAGGTCATAATCGCCAAACACTTGTGTGCTCATGCCATTTGTTACCACGTTTAAACCAGTTACAGATCTTAGGCGCTTGATGAATGCCCAGATTTCAGTTTTGTATTGTTCTTCAGCTAAGGGATACAAGCTTAATTCGATAGAAATTTTCATGGAGTACCTTATAAAAAATTAGCAAGAGTGATGACTCTTGCTAATGATAACTATGTTTTACTTAAAATTGATAATCTAAGCTAGCACCAAAGACTAATGGCTCAGATAACTGAGTATATTGTTTTGGCGCATAACCATCACGTGGATCATTACCAAAATAGAAACCACGGTTAGCATATTCTTCATTAGCAAGATTGCGGCCCCATACTTTGAGCTGCCAATTATCTTGTAAATAACTGATCGAGGCATTTAATAAGACCACGGCTTCTGAAGTAATATCTTCCTCAGGAATTGGTTGACCATCATAGTAACGGGTATCAGAGAAATAAAATTCGTCTTTACCATCAACAGAGATATTAAATAGCCATTCATCTGTTGGTTGATAATTAATACCAACATTAAACTGGTAATTTGGCGCGTGTGCTTGTTCTTCACCGGTAAGTGAGTTGCCATCCTTATCAATAAATTCATCAAACTCAGTGTTAAGTAAACCTAATGAACCGTAAATATTTACATAATCATTGATAGTCCAAGCTGATTCTATTTCCGCACCATAGTTACTGCCCGAGGTAGCATTGCCTAAATAGCTAATAAACTCAGCACTACCATCTTCACGAACAATAGTAGTGGAGCTTTTAACTTGCATATCGGTACGATCCATATAAAACACCGAGCTACGGATGTAAGCATTATTGTTTAATAAGGAAACTTTATAGCCTAGCTCATAGTTCATCAAATACTCAGGTTCAAAAGTACGTAAATCATCCGGTAAAGTGCCATCGGTATTATTACCACCAGCTTTATAACCACGGTTAATTGAGGCATACCATAAGCTATCTTGACTTTGTTGGTAACTAAGTACTAACTTACCACCAAGCATTGTATCGTCGATGCTGTCATTAAAAAGATCTGAATTATTATAATCGGCGGTGCGGTTCTCGATACGTAAACCTGAAATTAATGACCACTTTTCAGCTAATTGACTATCTAATTGTCCATAAATAGCAATGCTTTTACTTTCGTTAGTAGAAGTAAAATCGCCAGCGGCATAAGTGTATTGTCGTAATAGATCTTCATCGTCTTGTTTGTAGAAAATACCAGCAACCCAGGCCGTACTACCATTAAAGATCTCTTGCCCCTGATTTGATATAGCACGTAATTCAGTAGTAAGTACCGCTTTTTCTCGGTAATAGTGATCGGTAGAGGTGTATTCCCAGTAAGCATAATCAGGGTTTTCTATAACGTCAGGATCTGAAATGCCTACATAGGCCCAATCTTCATCATACCCGTAGGCTAAGTCTGAGTCGGCATTACTAACTATGGCTAGTATGGTTGCACTTTCAAAACCTTGGTAGTTCAACTTTGCTGAAAAAGCGGCCGTTTGTTGTTGATCAAATCCAGGTTCATCAGAATAGGTCTCTCTAGTATTATCTAATGAGTAGGCATCGTAACCATTGTCAAAATCAAAATAATAGCCCGCAAGGTCGATAGTTAGGTCGTTACTCGCTTCAATTGCTAATTTTCCGCGAATGGTTAATTCATCGCGGTTGTTAGTATCTTCACGCTGTAAATGTACATTTTCTATATAACCATCACTGTTACTTTGATTAACAGCTAAGCGATACTTTACCGAGTCGGTGGCGGGACCAGATAAGGCAACACCCATATCGTAAGTATTATAATTGCCAACACCTAGTTGAACAGAGCCTTCAAAATCCTCGGTTGGTTCGTTAGTGGTGATATTGATCATACCGGCAATAGCATTTGCGCCAAAACGAGTACCCTGTGGGCCACGGAAAATTTCGGCTTGTTTAACATCAAATAATGAAGCAACACTACCAATGCCAGTAAAGTCTACTTCATCAATAATCACACCCACTGATGGATTGATAGGCTCTTGAAATTGACTACGTTCGCCAATACCACGAATTTGATAATAACGTGCTCGCTGTGAACCACTAGCAAAATTAACGTTTGGGCTAACCGCAATTAATTCTTCAAGATGTTTAGCACTACGTTGTTTAATTTCAATATCAGTTAATACCGACATTGATGTTGGCGCATTTTGAAGACTTTGCTGACGAAAATCACTAGTTACCGTGATGGTTTCAACATTGTTAATATCATTACTTGCTTGCTCTTGTGCAAAAGCAGTAACATTAAAAAAACTGGCGGTGATAGCTAAACAAATAGCAGACTTGGAGAACTTCATAAAATCTCATCAACAATAAATAAAGGTAGGGGCGTGTGCAAGGAAGGAAATTGATGAATGTTATACCAATTGAACTCGGCATTAATTTTATCTATAACCATCCCTATGCCAGAAAATTAATTAAACTAACTTCCTGCCCAGGTTCAAAGAGTATATATCTCAGCGGCAAGTCACTTTAAAAAGTTAAATGACAGCGCACCCCTTGGTTTGACGCTATTCTAACAAATAATTTTACTATAATCTTTGTATTGTTAGGCTGCTTAGGTATATTGATATAAGCATTTTGATGTTTTTCATATAAAAATAATAGTTGTGGGTATTTATGTTTCCTAATTGGCAATTAGTGCTGTTGAGTTTGGCTTATATTGGCTTGTTATTTCTGATCGCCTTTCTTGGTGATAAATACCGTCATCAGTTGGCGAAAAAGGGTCAGGGCATTATTTATGCACTCACGCTTGGTGTTTACTGTACTTCTTGGAGTTTTTTAGGCACAACAGGGCAGGCATCGACCAATTTACTGTCTCATCTCCCTATTTACTTAGGTCCGATCTTACTTTTTGTTTTTGCTTGGCCATTCATTCAGCGCATAATTCGTGTAAGTTTAAAGCTGCATTTAACTTCTATTGCCGATTTGCTGGCGGCCCGATTTGGTAAGTCACACAACCTTGCCATAATGGTCACCATAGTAGCGTTGGTCGGTACTATGCCTTATATAGCGTTGCAGTTGAAAGCTATGGTGTATTCTTTTCAGCAACTACAGCAAGATCAAAGCTTAAATAGTTGGCACATAGGTTTAGTTGTTAGTCTCGTTTTGGCGGTGTTTACCGTTTTATTCGGTATTAGGCACATTGATGTTACTGAACGTCACCCTGGTGTAATGCTGGCAATTGCCTTTGAGTCATTAGTGAAATTATTTGCCTTTTTAGCCGTAGGTATCTTTGTTTGCTTTGTGTTGTATGAGTCACCAGCAGATATTTGGCAACAGGCCGATGCAAATATTTTACTTGAACAACAGTTTACTGTAGATAACGTAACGTCAATGATTGCCATGCTGGTTATTGTAATGGCGGCATTCTTGTCTTTGCCGAGACAATTCCAAGTCATGGTGGTTGAGCTTAAAGATCAAAAAGATACTTGGCTTAGCCGTCGAGTATTTCCACTGTACTTACTCGTTTTTGCCTTTTTTGCTGCACCACTTGGACTAGCAGGTCAAATGCTATTAGGTAATACAGTACCTTCAGATACTTATGTACTATTTCTACCTGATGTTACTCAGCAAACGTGGTTAACCTTGTTTGCTTTTTTAGGCGCCGTCTCTGCGGCAAGCTCTATGGTTATTATTTCTGCTATTGCCTTAAGTACTATGCTAAGTAATGAAATTGTTTTCCCATTGCTTTATCGTCGTCAAAAAGTCGCACAAACAGACTATGATAATTTTCGCAAGCGACTGTTAAATATTAGAAAACTCCTAGCTTTATTTGTCATCTTATTGGGCTATGGGGTTTTTATCATGGCATCACCAGATACACTATCCTCATTGGGGGAAGTCGCATTTGGCGCTTTTGCACAATTAACTCCCGCACTTATTGCAGCCTTCTACTGGCGCCGAGCTACTTTAGTTGGGGTATATGGCGGTATATTGGTTGGCTTTATTTTATGGCTTACTCTGAATTTTCTCCCGCAATTTGGTTTGTATGCTTCCCCGTTTGCTGAAGGCTTCTTACCTGTTAAAACCACGGCGACGCTGTTTAGTTTAGGCGCTAACATTATTGTAATGTGGGCCTTGTCTCAAATAAGTAGGCAAAGCGTACAAGAGCGGGTGCAAGCGTCATTATTTTTAGAGTGGCAGTCACCCAAACGGTTAAAAGTAGAGAAAAAAAGGCAACTTGATGTACGAGAATTAGAGCTATTAGCGTCGAGGTTTGTCGGTGTAAAAAAGGCTCAGACTAATTTTAAATACTTTTTATCGTCCCATGATAAAAAGACGTTAGGCAATGTTATTTATAATCAACAATTGCTTCAACATACCGAAAATACCTTAGCAACAGTTATGGGGGCATCTTCTGCACGCCTAGTACTATCTTCTGCATTAGATGGTCGTGATATTGCGCTTGATGAGCTGGCGGTACTGGTTGAGGATGCGTCCAGTCAGCGACAAGAGTTCTCTCAAAATTTACTACAAAGTGCCATTGAAAACGCCAGTGAAGGCATTTCGATTGTTGATGATGAATTACGCTTAGTTGCCTGGAATAAGAAATATTTAGACTTGTTTGAATACCCATCAAAGTTGGTCTATATGGGGAGCCCAATATCAGCACTTATCCGACATAATGTTAAACGAGGACTGTGTGGATCTGGCGATATAGAGTCACAGGTAGAACGACGTTTAGACTTTTTACGCAAAGGTAGTCCTCATAGCTCAGAACGACAACAAGCGAGTGGCCAAACTATTCGTATAGAAGGGAATCCGCTGCCCGGTGGCGGTTTTGTAATGCTGTTTTCTGATATCACAGCTTACCGTCAAGCTGAGCAAGTACTTAAAGAAGCAAACCTTGATCTTGAGACCCGTGTTTATGAACGAACACTAACCTTAGCTAAAACCAATGAAGCGCTGGCGAAAGCACATGAAAAAGCAGAGCAAGCGCATTTGAAAAAAAGTCAGTATTTAAATGCTTGTAGCCACGATTTAATGCAGCCGCTTGAAGCTGCGAGATTATTTACCTCAGCATTGTCAGAGCAAGGTAATTTAACGACTGTGCAGCAAAAGCAAGTTGATAATATCGATAGGTCTCTCAAAGCAGCGAATGATTTATTAGCCGACTTGGCTGAAATTGCCCGGTTAGAAAGTGGTAATATCAAAGCCAATGTTCAAGCATTTGCACTCAATGATTTATTTGAAGATTTAGCACAAGAATTTTCTGCACTAGCTATAGAGCAATCAGTAGAGTTTCGTTTAGTGGCGAGTAAAGTATGGGTTAAATCTGATCGGCAGCTGCTAAGGCGTATTATTCAAAACCTTGTCGGTAATGCGTTTAGATATGCTAGCCCTGGTAAGGTTTTATTAGGTGCGCGAGTCTTTAATAACCAAGTTATTATTCAAATTTTAGATAATGGCCCGGGTATCCCTGTTGAGAAGCAGGTATTAGTTTTTGAACAATTTACCCAACTCAATACACCAAATAATCATGCCGGTAGGGGCTTAGGTTTAGGGCTGAACATCACGCAGAGTTTGGCGCAGTTATTGGGCCACACTTTAAGCTTACAATCAAAAGCGATGCAAGGCTGTAAATTTTCTGTTCAGGTAGAGCAAGCAAAAGCTGTTGTGCAGAGCAGGCGCATTGCCAGTCCTAGTTTTAATGTTGCACTTAAAGATATAACCGTATTATGCATAGATAATGATCCAGATGTACTTAGCGGTATGGTAGAACTCTTATCTGCTTGGCAATGTAATATTCTAGCGGCAGATTCTAGAGAAACAGCCCTTGAAGAATTTGCTAATCACAGTAATGAGATAGATATCTTATTGGTTGATTACCAGCTAGGTTACCAAGGCGATGATCCACAGAGTAAACAAGTTGATGGTTTAACCTTGATTAAAGATATTCGTCATCAGTGTCATCATTCATTACCGGCAATTTTGATAACCGCGACAACTGAGGCTGGCATTGAAGATAAGGCTAAAAGTTATGATGTTGGCTATATGCGTAAGTTAGTAAAACCCGCTGCTTTAAGAGCAATGATGAGTGCAATGCTGGCGAAAAAACTGCAAGCGGACTACGTGGGGTACAGCTAGTAGCACTGCGAAAACTTATGATGAGCTCGCGTTTATAGGTTAGCGCGAAGAAATTACCAGCTGATTATGTGGGCTATAGCTAATTTAATGTAGAACAAATCTTAAAATTCTGAGTTCTTTTAAAGTACTGAATAATAGGCGTTTACAAAGCTGTTACATATTCTGTAACAGCTTTTTTAATGCGTTAAAACTTAGGTCTGTGATATATCTTAGGGAAAGCTAGGGAACTCTGGTTACATTTAGTGTTCTATATTTAGCAGAATTATAGATAAAACTTACGATATGGATCTCACTTAATGAAGAAAACTTCGCTGTTAAACAATAAAATTATTTTCTCTCTAGTCGCTGCTATTGGTTGTGCCACTTCTTTAACGACCGTAGCGAGTAAGTCGAACGCTGTTGATTTCAGTGAAGTGATTATTAATTCCCCGTATAAACTCACGCAAGAAATTATTGCTGCAGATGTACTGCCAAATAAAGGTAAAGAGTTAGTTACTTTTTCAGTTGATGAAAAGAGCAACCGCTGGTTAATTATTTATCAACTAAACAATGAAACAAAACAGTATGTTGTCGCAGAACAGATTATTGTTCCGAAGCATTTTTATCGCTTTGATTTAAGTGAGCTAAAACCTGAGGAGTTAGAGGGGGGCAATCAAAATATTTATTTTCTTTCAGCCGACTCACTAACGCTTTATAAAAATGAAAAGTTTAAGAAACTGGCAAGTATTCAATCACTGTATGTGCAAGAGCAGGCGGATTTTTTGAGTAAAGGAAACTTTATCCAAGATTTTAATAATGATAATTTTGATGACGCTATCATTGCTGATTTCACTAAAACTCATGTTTTCATAGGGCAGGGAATGAATAGCTTTGCTAGACAAAGTCTACCGATAAAACCAGAGGTTCGTGTTTTGTCAGCAGGTGCGACCTATACCGAAACCAAGTTATATTTTACTGATATTAACTTTGATAAAAAAACGGATATTTTATTGGTTGGTGATGGGGAAATGATAGTTTACCCCCAAATTGATCAGAGCCAATTTGCTCGTACAGCCGTTAACTTACCGATTAATGAAGCTATCAGTGGTACTGATTGGTGGAATAAACGTGATGAAAGTGGTGAGCAATTAGATCAAAGTGATTTGGAATACCGTAAATTGGAAGAATTACGTGATGTTAATGCTGACGGCATTACCGATATGGTAGTGCGATATACCAAAGCTTCTGGTGTGCTTGATCGTGTTAACGATTATGAAATATTCCTGGGTAAAAAAGAGGAAGGGATCTTGAGTTATGCGCAACAGCCAGACAGTGTTATTCATGCAGAAGGTACACTTACAGGCTTAGAGTTTGTTGATATTGATAATGATGACAAACTTGAGGTATTACTGGCAGGCTTTGACATTGGCCTCTCTCAAATTATCGGTGCTTTGGTCACAGGTGGTATAGACCAAGACGTCTATGTATTTAAAATGAGCGAAGAAGATAAATTTCCAGCTAAGCCGGCGATAAAAAAGGGTGTTGAACTGACCTTTAGTTTAACTTCAGGACAAAGTGGTAGTGCGGTAGTTAAGTTAGCAGACTTAAATGGCGATGGTTTAAAAGAGCTGATCTTGTCGGATGATGATGATGAGTTGAAAATATACCTAGGTAAAAAAAGTACTAAAAGTAGTAAACGTCAGCGCTCATTTAACAAACGTAGTGTTAGCTACGACACTCAGTTACCTAAAGATGGCAATCTTGTCATGGTTGAAGATTTAAATGGTGATGGTAAAGATGATTTATTGATGAAGTTCTCTCGCCTTGATGGCGAAGGGAAGGGGAAAGAGTTTAAAGTGCTCTTTTCACAATAGTTTTTACAGTAGCTTTATACCAATACCGAACAAAGCAGAAGTAACTAAGTTAACGAGTTAAGAATGAAACAAGCGATATGTGGTTATCATCAAGACGAAGAGCACCATTGGGTAGCAGTCCTTGCTTGTGGCCACTTTCAACACGTTAGGCACAAACCACCTTTTATTAATCGACCTTGGGTGGTTTCACCTATTGGTCGTCAAAGTATGTTGGGACAGCTATTAAAATGCAAAAAGTGCGATGAGGGAGCACCTAAGGACAAGTCTTAAAAATGATTGAGTTACTGCTTGGTTAGCAATAACTCAATAATAATCTGAAGTATTCTACAGTGTGCTAGCTTTCAACCAGATAGAGTCAGCCGACTGGTATTGCCCTTGTTGACTATGAACATACGCTAACGCTTGTAAATCTTGACGATCATATTGCTTACCATACTCCTCGTCTTCTAGTTTTATCAAGCTACCAAAGGCTTTTTCGGCCATAGAATATTGCTTACTCTTCAAGGCTAAATGGCCTAAACAGCTAAGCCATTTACCACTATGAACATTTTTATGGAGTTGTTTTTGTACAATCAAAATTAACTCATCAGCCTGTTTAATGGGTAGGCTACGAACTTTCTTTAAAAAATCAACGCTTGGCGATTTTTTAAAAAGAGGCACTAATAACTTATTCAGTGGATCAGTAATTTCATTTTCGGCTAATACTTTGCAGTAAGAAAACAGTACAGCCTCACGTTGTTTAACCTTACGACTCAGTCCATTCCAGTTATCGTGTAATGCTTTACTATCATGCTGCTTGATACTGTCATTAAAGCTACCGAAATAGGCTAGTCGCTCCCAAGCTTGAACAGTCTCGTCGGTAATTGTCTTTTCTTTACGTCCAGCGGCTAGGTAATGTACTGCCTGAGTAAAGCGCTGCTCAATGATGCATAAGTCAATTTCAAGCGCTAATAGGCGAGCGTCATGGCCAATTTGTTTGTGATTCTCATCAATAAGCGTACGTGCTTTAGCGTCCGTTTCAGTTTTATCTTGGTTCATTAACAGTTTAATATTCACAATGACACTTTCTAAACCCACGTCTTTTAGTTTAATGGTTTCTTTATCCAATAATGCTAAGTAGTGGTTGGTATTACTGTTTAGGTCTAATTTTGCCGATGCTGATGCAGCAAGTAGGTAAGCACTTTGTTTACGCTTTGATGGAATAGCACTTTTAGCGAATAATTCTTCTGCTTGGCTATAATCTTCAAGCATATAAGCAGCAAGACCTTTATTGAAATTGGCAATGCCGCGACGTTGCCCAGCGAAAGCTAGCTTATTCCAAGTGCCAAAACTAAAATTTAAACCTCCACGTACTAGCTTTAGACTAATAACTAGCGCGATAAATAGCAGTGTTAACATAATACCAGCCGATAACACGGTTAATTCAATGGTGGTATTGCCCATAGCGATAAGAATGTAACCTTTTTCATCAATCAAAAAAGGGCTGATAGCCATTACACATAAAAAGATAATAAAGGCGATGATAATACGGATCATAACTGACCTCCGCTCGCTTCTTCACTTTCCTGTTTAGGACTATTTTCTGCGGGCTCAATTATAGTGTTTTCTACTGGCACCTCTTTAGGTTTGGCGCTCTGCGATTTTGTTCCTTGCTTGGTATCTTGAAGTAAGCGTTTGATTGCGGCTAATGAGCGTAAATCACTTGGGTAATCATAATAAATGGTTTGTTGTTTGAGCTGCTCTATCGAGTGATAAAAACTTTTATTTACTGCTAAGTTCATATCAAAAAACTCATTTAACCATTGCTGAATATCAAGCAGAGTTTGCTGGTAAACGTCTTCTTTTTGCTCGCTCGCTGCCCACTGAACCAGTTGTATTTTTAAGCTGAGGTTCTGTTTTAAATGTTGCTGTTGATCTGGAGACATTAAAGGCTCAGCCATGCCTGTTCTTCGGCGAACGGTGATAAAGTCGTTGAGGAACTTCTGCCATGTTTTGGCTAAATTCTCTTGCCAGTCATTTATATCATCAGATAATACAAAGTCTTCCTGGGGTTGAACGAGTGCTTCAGCTAAATTAACGCCGGCTAGTGATAACGCTGGCACCTGTTTGTTAAGTGCCATTAAGGTCAAAATAGCTTCTTGATTTTTCAAGGTAGGCATTAATGCTAAGCTTTCAATATCTTCATTAATTAATGCCCGTACAGGCAAAAATTTAGGCTGGTCTAATTCTTTAAGGCGGCTGTCTGCGTCACGCAATAAGTTGATAGCCGCTTTAGTATCACGCTCAAGCCACATGGTTCGTGCGGCTACACGAACAAGATACTCTGCTTCATGTATTAACCAATCATTAGGCTGGCGCTGAGTTACTTGTTGCTCTAGTTGACTTACTTGTACAGTTAATAACTCTATTTGAGCATCACTATCAAGGTGTGATTGTTGAGCACTTTGTTGTGACTGGTTAGATACTCTGTTTTGCAGCTGTAACTGACGATTAAACTCGGCTGTTAGGCTATTTTTAAGCTGCTCTTGGCTCTGCTGTATTATGTGTTGGTTTTCTTTCTTCATCGATAACAGCTGCGCAGAATTTTGCTGCTGTTGCCAAACATAATGACCGATAGAAGAGAATATACTAACCGCGGCAAGCGCTATAGCAATAGTTGCTGCTTTGTTAGACGTATTGCCTGTTTTTGAAGTGCCAGTATTTGAGGTCGTATGCTTAGCCGACTGTACCGATTTAGTACTTGCTGAAGCAGGTGGCTTTTTAGCGGCTATAGCCGCTGAATCAGTTTTAGTGTTGACGCTAGACGATGAGGTGGCGGCCTCTTTTATTTCGGTGTTATTATTGTCCGAAAGTTTTTTTTCAGAGACATCTTTATCCGTCATGATTCTATGTTCCATCGTTATTTACTTATGAAAAGGCTTACGAATAAGAGATTTTTTGCAAGGTCTCACAGAGTATTTGAGAGCTTGCACTGTGCGCATTAATTACCCGTGTTAAGCCTAAAGCTTTGGCGCTTTTTTCAATACGGTCACTAACTACAAGCCACAGGCATTGAGTTTGCCAATAATTATCAGTGTTTTCAGTTGTGCTGGCTAGATATTTTATTAATGCTAATAATATATCGTTACTGGTAATGACAATACAGTTAATTTGTTGCGCTCGCCATTGCTGGGCAATATTTATCGGTAATGTTCGCCATACACGTTGGTAACTTTCGACATAATTCACCTTAGCACCACGTTGAATTAGGTTATTGGCGATATGTTCTCGGCCACCATTGCCACGGAATATTACTACTTTTTTATCATTAACATCTGCTAGTTCAGCTAGGCTTAATAAACCCTCGCTATGTTCTTGCTGCGGTGGTGGAGCTAATACCTGAGTTATGCCTATTGCCATTAATGCTTGCTTGGTGGCATTGCCGACTGCAAAAAACAGTTGTAATGGTTTTTGTCGCAACGAGTTAACAAGGAAAGGAGAGCTGGCATGGGCAAATTCTACCGCCGCAACACTAACAAAAATGAGTATGTCGGCAGACTTTAGTGCTGTGTTTGTTTCTTGTGTGCTGGCGTAAGCTTGATAATCAAATAAGGCTTGGCAGGTGTTGGTTATGTCTTGTTCATTAAGTAATGAGGCAAGTTGTTGAGCTTTCGCTTCAGGTCGAGTGATTAATACCTTAAGCGGTTTACTCGATGTAAGTAAAAACGACTCATGGGCAGACGCCTCAAGAGAGTTCACTTGAGGCGTTTTTGCGATATTTCTAGCTATTGTTTTAGCCTTTTTCGTCATTATTTACAGAATAAACTTCTGTTAAAATTTTATCAGCACCACGGCTAAGTAATTCTTGTGCTAACTTATCGCCTAATGCTTCACCTTGCTCAACAGGACCGGTTATTTCACTTTCAATCATTTCACTGCCATTAACTGCGCCAACTAGGCCACGTAAGTGAAGTTCTTTGCCATCTTCAGAGATAACGCCGTAGCTACCAATAGGAACCTGGCAGCCACCTTGAAGTGCTTTATTCATTGCACGTTCAGCTAAAACGCGGATACGTGTAGCGCTACATTCTAATGGTGCTAATAGTGCTTTAATAGTTTTATCATCGTTGCGACATTCAATGCCAACAGCGCCTTGACCATTTGCCGGTAACATCTCTTCTGGTTCGATAAACTGGGCAATACGTTCACTCATCTCTAATCGAATTAAGCCAGCAGCAGCTAAGATAATAGCGTCGTATTGGCCTTCATCTAACTTTCTTAAACGCGTATTTACATTGCCACGTAAATCACGAATGTCTAGATCTGGACGGCTTGCCTTTAATTGGCATTGACGACGTAAGCTTGAGGTACCAACGATGGCGCCCTTTGGTAAATCAGCGAGAGATTTAAGGGTATTTGAAACAAACGCATCACGGGGGTCTTCACGAGGACAAATAACTTCTAACCCTAAACCTTCTGGAAAATCTACCGGCACATCTTTCATTGAATGAACAGCAATATCAGCACGGTCTTCAAGCATGGCTACTTCAAGCTCTTTAACAAATAAACCTTTACCGCCTACTTTAGCTAAAGGCGTATCTAAAATAATATCGCCTTTGGTTGTCATCGGTACTAATTCAACGTTAATGCCTTCATGAAAATGCTCAAGTTGTGCTTTAACATATTCGGCTTGCCATAAGGCGAGGGCGCTTTTACGTGTGGCAATTCGTACTGTAGTGTTATTCATTCGATTTATCCAAATATATAATGTTTATACCAATCAGATCTTTAATGACCTCATGGTTATTACTGTGCTGTAAGTGTTAATTCTACTTCAGCTTGTATGCTTACTGCTTTTGATAAAAACTGCCAAAATTCGTCGCCACTGCGCTTATCTACCCAACTATTGTCGTTCAAGGTAAAGTGGTGGCCGTTGAATTTTGTTGCTACCCATATTTCTTGTAAAGGGGCTTGCTTGTTTATGATCACCTTGGTGGTATTTAAAAAGGTCAACGTTAATAATCCGCCTACTCCTTCGTAATCTATGTCGACACCAGAGTCTTCAATCGCTTCTTCTATTGCAAGCAGTAGTTCATCAGCGATCAAGTTGTATTGGCTATCGTTCATTGCCTATCCTTTAAATATCATTTTTTGTCTGAGTAAGTAACATACAAAGCCTCTTTAGTTTGTTCCCTCTGAGAGCTTGTCAGCGTAGTGAGAATAAACTTATTAGAATTGCTATAAATGTTGATAAGCATGTGAGTATAATAGCAATCAGACAAAATAAATATAGACACAGAGTGGTTAAGTTACGCTAAAAAGCTTGATTTAAACGACTTTCATGGCAAAAAACCATCATGCGTACCAAAAGACTCCGTTACCTACAACAAAAGTTACAACAAGAATTACAGTTTAAACCAATTTTACTGATCTTTATTGCCGTTACTTTTCTATCTGCTTGTGGCATTAAAGGTGATTTATATGAAACACCAGAGCAACCGGCTGCTGAACAAAATAAAGTGACAGAGCAGGGCGAAGTAAGCCAAGAAAGCGGTCTTAGTAATACCGTTGAGCCAATTAAAAAATCAGAAAAAATACTTGATGAATCAGAGAAACAACAGGCTACTCAGCAATCCATTGGGCAAGCCGTTATTTCATCAGATAAGCAATCAACCGCTCCCATTAAAGAGTAACTATTAATGCTAGTTAATTTTTCTAAAATGCATGGTTTAGGTAATGACTTTTTAGTGATTGATAATGTCACGCAAAATGTTTTTTTATCGCCAGAACAAATCATTAAATTTGCTGACAGAAATTTTGGTGTTGGCTTTGACCAGCTATTAGTCGTTGAACCGCCTTATGATCCTGATTTAGATTTTCATTACCGTATTTATAATGCCGATGGTAGTGAAGTCGGACAGTGTGGAAATGGTGCTCGTTGCTTTGCTAAGTTCGTCCGCATGAAAGGTTTGTGTAATAAACATAAGATTAAAGTATCAACCAGCACAGGCAAGATGAATTTACATATTGAGCGTGATGGTAATATTTCCGTGACTATGCCGGTGCCACAGTTTGAGCCGAATAAAATTCCTTTTAATGCACAAAAAATGGAAGGTACTTACATTCTACGCAGTGAAAGCGAAACCGTCTTATGTGGTGCTGTATCAATGGGTAATCCGCATTGTGTCGTTACCGTGGATAGTATCGTAGAAGCGAAAGTTGAGTCACTTGGCCAAGAGTTATCAACCCATGAACGCTTTCCAAAAGATGCCAATGTTGGCTTTATGGAAATAGTCTCACCAAATTATATTAAATTAAGAGTGTATGAACGTGGCGCAGCAGAGACTCTAGCTTGTGGTAGTGGTGCATGTGCAGCTGTTGTTGTTGGCTATATGCAGAAAAAGCTAGCGAAACAAGTCACAGTTGAATTGCCAGGCGGAAAACTGCGTATATTTTGGCAAGGGCCAGGTCACCCAGTAAAAATGTCTGGGCCGGCAACACACGTATTTGATGGTCAAATATCAATATAATCTGCTACTTTCCCAATTTTCTATTAGCGATGGCACCCCATGAAAGAAGAATCCAGCAAAATGAATGATGTACAACAAGGTATCAATAGTGATGATATCCCTTTAACGGATGAGTTAGTGGTAAGTTACCTGCAAGACAATCCTGAGTTTTTTAATCGTAACAATAGCTTGATGACTAGCTTACGTTTAACTGATGAGCAACGTGGTACGGTTTCTTTAGTGGAACGCCAGCTGCAACAACTTCGCCAAAAAGTGCATGGTTTAGAAGATGAAATTACACAATTAATGTCAGTAGCTAATCATAATGAGCAATTGTTTGTACTTTATAGTGATCTCTATTTACGCTTACTAGATTGTCAATCTGCAGCAGAATTACTCGATTGTTTGCATCAAGCGACAACAGAGTTGCTATCTTTATCTTCGTTTAAATTATGGCTAATTCCGTCAAATAATTCTGAAGTAACTCACCATAGCTTATCGACCAATGATTGTGCGGGTGTGATGCAAAATCGCCTAACGAATGATGAATACTATTTTGGTCGCTTGCAAGAAAGTGAACAAACGCTGATATTCTCCAAGCCATGTTCTGGATCCGTCGTTTTGATTAAGTTAACACACGATGAACAACCGGTTGGTTTTTTAGCTATTGGTAGTGAAGATGCTCATCACTTTGACCCTCGAATGGATACTTTGTTACTTAATCAGTTTAAACGGCTCGTCGCTAAGTTATTACATCAACAACTGGCACTAAAATAACTAGTATTCTAAGGGTTAAATAAAACATGCAAATTTACCGACGTTTAACCGCGATTAAAGCTATCAGTTTTGATTTAGATGACACCTTATATAACAACCGACCAGTCATGCTGGCGATTGAAAAAAAAATGGTGAACTATTTTACTGAAAGATTTGCCACTTTATTACCAAATTTTACACCAGAAGCAAAGCAGATCTTTAATTGGCGGTTTTGGGCTCCTTATCGCCAACAAGCAATAAGAATACAGCCTGAACTTACCCATGATGTGGTAAAAATTCGATATGAGACTTATCGATTAGGTTTGTTGGCGTTTAACCTCTCTGCTGAAGCATCAGAACAAGAAGCACAGGCGGGTTTAGATTATTTTATTAGCTTACGTAGTGATTTTACTGTGCCTAAGACCAGCCATGAATTATTAGCAAGTTTAGCTAAAAAATTCCCATTAGTCGCCATCAGTAACGGCAATGTAGATACTAAAACCTTGGGCATTGATCATTATTTTCAACACATTTATCATGCTGGATTTCAGCCTATCGATAGCTATAACAAAAGTGAATACTTGTTAAAGCAAAAGCCTGCAGTAGATATGTTTACTTTGGTGTGTGCCCAGTTAGCTATTCCAAGCAAGCAATTATTACATGTTGGTGATTGTGGTTTTGCTGATATTCTTGGCGCGTTAAACGCAGGCTGCCAAACAGCTTGGTTGCCGCAATATGGTGTTGGTAAAAAATTGCAGCAAATACCTCATATTGAATTAACCCAAGTAAGTGATTTATCGCAACTATTACCGATAAAATCTTAAGTATTCATTAATACCAAGTCCACTAACTCTGGGGTTTTTCTATGTATAAAATAGATGGCCTAATTAATGGAACAGGTATAATACCAAGTTGATTAAGTTCTTTCCCACTCAGCGAGAATTAAAAGGCTTAAAGGCAAGGCATTGATTGATGAGAATGGTTATTCAGGAGAATAAGCTCCTGCATTCTCTAAGAACACCATCCGTGTAGCGTCCTTGTCAAAATCAATAACGCTGCATAGAAGCCTTTACCTTTTATTAGGTACTCGCCCTTGGGAGCTCATTGGTAAACTGATAATTTCACAAAATTAACTAAATATAGAATGACTATGTTTAAC
>MAAB01001510.1_pt1 | contig 19579 bp, 14 predicted proteins | sample 1115991 | NCBI WGS metagenome assembly MAAB01 (sample SAMN04961124, study PRJNA320927) | seawater metagenome | isolation source: sample BD02T18 sea water enriched with oil for 18 days | place: USA:Gulf of Mexico | collected 2013-07-27
AAAATGTTTGACTTATTTTTAAGATCCATTAATATTCGCACCCACTGGAGAGGTGGCCGAGTGGCCGAAGGCGCTCCCCTGCTAAGGGAGTATCTGGTTTATAGCCGGATCGAGGGTTCTTATCTAAGGTACATTTTTAATGCACATTAGAACTTGACAGTAAAAAGTAGAAATAATGGTGAGGTGGCCGAGTGGCCGAAGGCGCTCCCCTGCTAAGGGAGTATCTGGTTTATCCCGGATCGAGAGTTCGAATCTCTCCCTCACCGCCATTTTTATTCATAAAATTGTTTCATAAAAACAAAAACTTGCACCACTCAGTAAGTTTATTTATCACAATTACATCTATATACCTTCAAATTTATCTTTATCCAAGTTTTAAATTTAAAATCAAATACTTATCACTGTTTTTTTAATTAAGCTCAACTTCTTAATATTTTATCCTGACAACAACATGCATTAATTTCAATGCGTATTGTTGTATATTAATTTTAATGTACTAGAATGACATTAAAGTTAATGCATGTTGTCGAGGATTTATGACTTATAAGAAAGCCTTTGTATGTGAAGCTGAACGAAATGGATACAAATATTACAAATTAATTTGTAATGATCATTATCTTTGCGATTTTTTTGATCACTGGTCATATCAACTTTCTTGTAAAAAATCCTTCAGGACAGTAAAAATATATTCACAAGGGGTCGAGGCATTTATTAATTATCTTTTTGAGGCAGAGGAGATCTTTGGGTCTTTAGATGTATATGGATTGCATGATGCGTTGGAAAGTTTTGAGAGTTATTTGGTATTTGGTTCTAACAGTGATTCTAAATTGGCAAAAGAAGTAGCAACAAGACTACGAAATGGAGAAACAGCAAGTGCATCTACGGTAAACACATATTTTGCTGGACTTAATAATTTTCTTGAAAAAAGTGAAAATTTTCGTTCTACTCTCCTGTCTTTACAGCTTCGCGGTGTAAAGACAGCCATAAATCCCACTGATGTTCCTCTTTCTCTATACGAACAAATTGATACGCCCGACAACATAAAAAGAGCTGTAAAAGAAAGTTCCTGGATGTCTGGATGCATATCAGGCGGTATGCGTCGAATTAAGAAAAAGCACTTAGCTATTTCTGCGCCTAAATCGACAGTCATTTTTACGGATGAATATGGCGGGGATGAAAAAACATTTCCAATTGATTTAGCAAAGGAATTAATAGATTCTGCACCCAATTTGCGAGATAAAGTATTGTGGTCATTGATAGCTGCCAGTGGGTGCAGGATTTCAGAAGCGCAAACATTATTAAAACGTGATATTAAAATTGATATTAGTAAAATGGACAATGAGATCACCGTTATTAAAAAGATTTATATTGTAGATCCTGATACTCGTAAGGAAGAGTTATCAAAGTTTCTTACTGAAACACAGATTAATTCACTTCCCCATAAAGGGAGAACCCCACCTGATACGTACTTGATTGAGCCTTTCGCAAGTATATTTTGGAAAACTTATGATGAATATCTGGCAGATGAAATTAAAAAAAGTAAAAAAAGAGGGTTAACTGTGGATCACGGTTTTTTGATTCGTCTCGTCCCTACAGGTGAACCTGCCATTGATTCCTATCAAACCTTATATGATACATTTTCAGCCGCAGCTAAAGCTTTAACTGGTAATACTTATGGTTTTCATTCCCTCCGTCATATGTATGGGTATTACTTAAAGAACTTTTGTCCTATGGGCAATGGTAAGTTTGGTATGGAGTTAAAAGATGTACAAAAGTATATGGGGCATGGGAGTATTTCAGCAACTGGGCGTTATGCAAGAGACGATGTTATTAAATTGAATTCGGCAATGGGTGCAATGAATATGCACCGCAACAGAATGCCTAATTTCAATATTAGAGATGCAAAAATTAAATATCTGGAATCAGAAATAGAGCGCTTAAAGCTGGAAGCTTCGGAAATTAATCTAATAGGAGAGCAAGATTGATTAACTTAAGTAAAGATAAGCCGATATTGCTAATTAAAGAACATGACATTGGCTCAGCGATAAAAAGATCATTTGATAATGTTTTAGCATTTTACAATGCTAACGTGCCTTCAGTACCAACAAGTAAAAATGCTCCGAAAATAAACCTAACTCTTAACTTTTTTTCTCATTTAGGAACTTTATTTTTAAATAAAGTCGATATGACGATTTTCGAAAAACTAATTTCAAGCACAATCAGAGAAGTTGACTACGATTCTTATTCTGTTTTATGTGAGCTATTAGGAGGCGATGTTACAGCGGAAAAGATTGGTTTAAGAAAGCGATCAAAAATTGAAAGCTATGGAGGTAGAGGTGGAATTAATGACCTTTTCAGAATTGTTTTAATCGATTTATGGGTAAATAAAATAGCAATATTACCATTATCTACTTCAGCTCCATTCTCAAAAGCAGCAGTGTTTTTTAAATATATTGATTCACTTAATTGTCCGATATTGAAAAAATTATGGAACTTGCATCCTCATTCACTGAATCCTGTAGCCAGTAACCTTGATCGTGTCAAGTTATCAAAGTCGGTTTCACATCAGTGCCGCTTAATTTTAAATACCGATTTTCATGTAATAAATGAAATTAGTGATAAAGACTTGTATAAACTATATGACTTAAAAGGGGATTCCTACTTTTCGCGATATTATATTTCTGAGTTTCTTTTTCAGGTTTGCTCTTTAGATGAGGATACACTCACTAGGCTTAACAGTGTACAGCAAGAAAGAGACACTGTTGTTAAAACAGTTTCAGGGAAAAAGCGAATTGAGTCACTAGCGAATTCAGATCGTTCAAAATGGAAGCCTCGTAAAGATGGGAGAATAATTGAAAAAGAGATAATTCAATGGAATAGAGCTACTTACTTAAAGCACAAGGATACTAGTGAAATAAAAAGTGCAAAAAAGTACTTTATAAAACAAAACCAGATGGTTGATTACGCATTAGGTGACTTGGATTTAACAATTGATGAATTTGTTGAGCGTTTTTTTGCATCCAATACGTATAAAAAAAGCTTATACATAGAAGATATTGAGGTTTCGAAGCATCCATTGTATGGAGAGCTTCCCCAAAAAGTGCAACATTTTATTCATATTCTATGGCTCTCATGTCGAAGTTTTACTAAGTCAAAAAGAAATCAAAGAGATAATGATGTTATCTATATGACAAATGTTATGTTGCTTTATGTTGGCGTTTATTTACCACGTTTTTATTTGGAAGTGGATGGTAACCTTGATCGTTACCCAACTTGTTTTAACGAATTTGAATGTGGCTTATATTTTGCGCGTGACGAATATTTGGAAAAATTGATTCATGGTGACGACGAGCTACCCATTACTCTATTAGATTTTATAAAACATAGATCAATACAACAAGAATGGAGCAACGATACGCATTTCGGAAAAGTTGTTCAAATAAGACAATATGCTGAATACATAGAAACTAACTCTAATATAATACCTAATACAAACAATTTTAAATCAACTATTACAGATTCAGATATGCCGTTAACTTCTAAGCGTCATACAACAGTAAAAAAGTTTATATCTAGAAAGTATTTCCAGACGTTAATTTCTTTGTTAGAAAGCATGGACTACATGGTAGAGCATTTAAACGGAATGGCTGATGGTTTTAATTTTGCACGTGTGGGAGGAAATGCGCTGCAAAAAGCTTCACATTATGAGTTAAGGGAAGGAGTTAACTTTAGTGGTATTTGGGGAAAACAAGGCCAAAGAAAACCATATGTAGATCTTGATGCTTTGAACTATACACCTATTATTTTACATGAAGAAAAATATTATCCGATAAAAACAATTCGACGCTTTTACAAAATAGTTGAATACAAAATAAATGGTGTAAATCAAACCAGAGTCGCACCTCACACTCCTCGTATTTCATGGTTAATGTGTAATACAGGCATTAGGCAGCAACATCTAATTTGGCTTGATAAAGATCGCTTTGATGGACTAGTAACAAAAGGCTCAGATGCGGCTTTACAGCCCCTTCTGGTTAATACTGATAAATCCCATTCGGAATGGGTATCAGTAACAAGTTCTGAAGTCATTGAACTTTGTAGGAAACAGCGTAAATGGTATGACAAGTGTGAGCTTGAAGAATTTAAAGAAGATATCTGGTATGGGCACAAAGAAGGTTCAAGATTTGGTCAATTTCAGCCACTTTTTCGTTTAGCTACTAGTGATAAAACTTGGAATATTTATACCGAATTCCCGAAAGTACTCCTAACTTTACAACTGTTTTTTCAAGAGCAGTTAGGTGATACAGATTTTCCTGAATTAGTGGAATGGAAGCCAACAAAAAAAGAGTTATTTGATGGGGATGCTAACGAGCATACGTTAACACATAATGAGTACCTCAAAAATGAACATAATATTTCTTGGGGTTACGAACTTAGTAGTGAATACACACCTCATGGTCTTCGTGCAGGGTTTGTATCAGATGCAATAAAGTTTTTGCCACCATCATTGATAGGAAGGCACTTAACAGGCCAATCTGAAAAGTTAGTTTGGTATTATGCAATTATGGATGAAACAGGAGGAGAAGATCATCAGCAGTTACTTCTTAATCTATTACTTAAAAATGCTGAAAGCATTGAAGGTGGAGATGCTCCTGAAATTACAAAAAGGATGGTTGACCTTAACTTAAAACTTGCAAAAGATATTGAAGTGAATCCAATCGATGCCATTAAAGATCATTCACTTATTAGTTTAGCTGGAGTGAATGATGGGGTAAGTGGTATTGATATCCTCATAGCGAAAAAGCATGGGGTCCTCGCTTTAAATCCAACTCATATATGCCCGTTTAATAATACTTGTCCAAGTGAAGTAGTCAAAAAATTTGGTTTAATGAAACCATGTGCTCTATGTCCATATTCAATTAGAGGGAGGATTCACTTACGAGCAATTAGTGCTGAAAAGTTTAAAAATAAAGAGTTGGTGAAAGAGTATACTGCCAAAATAAAAGCGTATAAAAAACGACCTAAGAAAGGACAAATACCAGAAGAGCTTGAAAAACTGGAAGCTCACGTTGATCACACAAATTGTGAGTCGGCAGCACTTGAAGCAATAGAAAAACAGTTAGTGCATTTGAACAATACAAACTCAGATGGACTTATAGTTCAAAATAAAGATGATGTAATAGGATTTATCAAGGCAATAGAAATGGATGAATCAGACTATGTGTTAAAGAGACTTTGTGATGCTCAAATTTTTCCAGATACAACTACCTCATCAATGCAACGAAAATTCGCTTACCTTAGACATAAGTTAGTTAAAGCATCAGGTAAAAACCTCGATGAATCAGACTTCTCTGATGAAGAGGAGCATGTACTCATTACTTCACAGATAAAGTCAATGATGGCTATTAATGGATTAAGTGTTAAAGATATATACAATATTGCTAAAAACGAGCAAAAGATTCCTGAAATAACAAGTCCTGTAATGAAAAACTTAGGGATTGAATTTAATTCTAAACCGGAGGCTAATAATGATTAGGCGTACTGAAATATTTGAAGATCACAAAAAAATAGTGCAAGAAAAGCGTCTAGGGCACCTCAAAAGTGCTTTAATCATCATAGGTAAAGGAAGTTACAACAACATCACAAACCTTGCTCAAGAGGCTGCGAAGCTCATCACAGAGCTTGAAGTTAAGGATTCTAAAGAGGATGGAAAGCTTAATCCTTGTTCCGATACAACGCTGATTCGTAACCAAGACTATAGGTTACTACTAGAGGCTTATGTTAATGGAGGCGGATAATGGTTAGTCGTAATGAATCATTTGATAATTACCATATAACAAAGCAAGAAAAACGACAAAAGCACCTCAGGAAAGCTTTAACTATTATCGGGACAGGAAGATACAAAAACATTACAAATCTTGCTACAGCGGCTGCTAGGCTCGTTACAGAGCTTGAAATTAAAGACTCCAAAGAAGGCGATGTGCTAGAACCTTGTTCATATACAACGCTAACACGTAATAAAAAGTACTATAGACCTGTACTCGATGCATACCTAGATGGAAGCTCAGGATTAGAAACATCAAATGTAACAGGCGGTATCCCTTTTGAAGAACATGAGGCATTAAAAGTCCATTGTGCACATCTTGATCATGAAAATACTATGATAAAAGATAGGCTTGCCAATACTGACCATTCAGGAAAAGAAACTAACTTGTTAGACAACATTAATGTGTCAGAACGAAGTGAGGATATTAAGTTTTTAACTGGTGTTATTAATACTGTTGTGTCGTCCTTTGCAGATTTAGTTGATTCAATAGAGCCTTCCCACACAAATGATGAACATCCAAATGCAGGTTTATATGGACCTGATGGGCTTATTTTAACGTGGGACGAAATGCTCCGTTTTAAGGGGTTATCAGATGAAGTCAGTCGATAAGGAATTTATAGCAGAGCTGCCACCAGTGGGGTCAAACTTAAATGGGGTTCAGAAAGGCAGGCTTAACAAGAAGAATCTTTTGGCTTACCTCAAGCTAAAAGAGAAACATAAGGAGCCATTTGCTGTAAATCAAAATGGTGAGGTTAACACTTCTTTAGTTTCCAGAATATGTAATTTTGAACGGCAGGTTTTAAAAGATAAATCAAAATCAAAGGAGGAACTTGATCGCGTAGTCGCATTAGTTGGGACTGTAGTCGTTAAGGCCAAAAAACCAAGTAATCAGCTCGATGATGATGTTAAATCACTTACCAAACAGCTAAATGATGAAAAACGTGATAATGCAATTGCAGCAGAAAAAATAAGTGGGTTAACCAGCCAGGTTTTCGAACTGAAACAGGAAGTTAGAAGACTCAATAAGAAATCATCAGAAGATCATGAATCATTGGAATCCATGATTGAAACAGGAAGGCGCTTTACACTATGAGCTTTGAAGCTATTGTTGAGGTCAAAAGTACTTTTCCATCGCCATTGGGAGGAGCAATTTTCAAGGGCATTCCTGTTGGTGAGCGAAAAAAAATATCATTTCGTGCCTCTCGCTGGAGGATTCCAAGAATTCCAGCTCCTGGTGAATATTGGAAAGTTAAAGGGAGGCAGGTTGGACGCAATAAACATGGTGATGTTGTTGTCGTAGCAAGTGCATATTTAAATGAACTTCCTGGTTATATGTATGTGGCAAAATTATTGAAGAGCCACCCTGCATTTAGGGGATTTCATTTTGGATCAAGTAAGATTGATGATTTAATTGAAAATGTTAAAGATTTTGAACTTGTAGACTTGCTTAATAAAGGAGATTACTTAGCCCTCGCAAAAACTGGACTTAATGAAAGCATTGCTCAAGAAGTATGTAATGCTTGGCTTTCATTAAAAGAAGAGACAGAATTAGCAACATTTTTAGTCGAGCATAAACTGGAGGTCTCATTAGTCCAAAAAATACTCCGCTTATGTAAATATGACATCGTTGCTCGTTTAAAACGAAACCCTTATTCATTAATTGCTTTGAGCAATACCACCAAAAGGCACCTGCAAACCATCAAGAGAGTAGCAGTGAAATTGGGTATTGATGTTAATGACTCTAGAGCCGTGATCGGTTGCGTAGAATTCGCCTTGTATACTGAATTAGATAAGGGAAACACGATTGTACAATTGGATTGCGCAATTGAACTGGTAAAAGACACCCTTGAAATAATCAAGAGCAACATTAAGCCAAAAGATGCAATATCAATGGCTTTATCAGCAAAAGCTATTTGCGTAATGGAATCCAAAGGTGAGCGTTATTTGCAAACGATATCAGTTGCCTATATTGAGCAGTATTTGGAAGATACGCTTGTTAAAATCAATAATACTTCATTACTCACAACGCAAATTAACTTTAACGAAAAATTACTTCGGGAAGAATTGGAAGAATACAATCAAGAGTTGTTCAAAACCGATGAATACCGTCTTAGCGCCACTCAAGATAATGCGGTTACTATGGCTTTAACTTATCGATTGTCTACAATTTCAGGGTTCGGTGGAACGGGTAAAACAACAGTTTTAAAGGCAATAGTATACCTCGCGAAACTTCATGAAATTCCAGTACATGTAGCGGCATTGGCAGGTAAAGCGGCCAATAGAGCCAGTCAATCAATTGAAGAAGATGCACATACGATTCACAGTGTCATTAACAGTATTAAATTTAAAACAGGGTTAATTGATATTCATTCTGATCCGATGTTAATAATTGATGAATCTTCAATGCTAGACTTATCGCTGATGTGTACTTTGTTACGTCATTTTAAAGGCTTGTCAGTAAGACTGGTTTTTGTTGGTGATACAGCTCAACTACCTCCTATTGGCTTTGGTTTGTTTTATCACCGTTTAGTAGAGTCCAATGTAAAACAAGTAAGGCTAACTGAGGTTTATCGTCAAATCGAAGGTTCGCCATTACACGAAGCTGCAATGAATATTCGTAATGGTCAAACGCATGGTCTTCCAGTCTATAAAGGGCAAAAATCAGGTGTTTATCTATTTGATTGTGAAGGATATCCCGCAAAAGCTGCAATTAAGCTTAGAAGGGAAATGGAATGCATGATTCTGACGCCATATTCCAACGGTAGATATAAAGAATCTACCGCCTCATTAAATCAATCACTTCAATATATATTCAATGAACCTACTGAAAAGAAGTTGTCGTTATCAATAGGTTACAGTAACGAAACTATTGGTATTAACGAGCCTGTTCTTGTTACCAAGAATTGCAGAGAGCTTGGGATATTTAATGGAATGACAGGTGTTATTCAAAATATAAAAGTAGTCAACAACAATGTAACTTGTGAAATTAAGTTTGAAGGCATGGATGAATTGCTCATGATGACAAAGGACCAATGTTGGCAAGCGGGTCTACAACTGGGGTACGCTCTCACTATCCACAAGGCTCAAGGCAGTGAATATGATGCTTGTGTAATTGTTCTTGGCAGTCCTATTATCGAAAACAGTTCTTTGTATACAGCATTAACCCGTACTAAGAGGCTTTGTATTTTGGTCGGCACACAACAAATGTACGATGAAGCTGTGCAACGTCCACCACGTTATACAACTATCCAATGTGGCTTCAATCCATCTTTTTGATAATCGCTTGTTTGAGTGTAGGTTGTTCAAAGACAAAAAAATGCATCTATAATAATAGATGCATAAAACATGAAATATTAGGGAAATAACATTACTGTTAAGTAAGAGTGTGTTTTCGCCATTAAGTTCAATTCTTTGTAAAAAACACCTGTAAATCCCTTGGGCAAGCCCAATAATAATATCTATTGATGAGCTTGGGTTCTAAATAAAAATACGAACAGATTATTCAGGTCAATAACACTGATGGGACAAATCTTAAAGGTTGTATCACTAACTTTTCAAGAGGATTATTTAAAGTTAACTATTTATTTTTAGAAATGAAAGGTAGATTATTAAAAAATGTTTTTCGTATTACTTCATAGTTAATTTAATGCAATAATACGATCTGCTGTACATGTTTTATTTTATAATAATATTGTAAGGCAAGGTCGTATCAGAGAGGCCAGTTCCCACATGCGAACGAAATGGATTTACTTTGAACGTATAAAACAATTCGCATAGCGAATATTCCCCAATAAAAATTTACATGACGGTGAGAGCGTGGACTCAACGTTATTTATTTTTATATTGGTGAAAAAAATGTCACTTAATAATGACGAATTGATTTTAAATATTAAAAGACAAGCAAAACGTTTATCAAAAATATTATTGATTCCCCTTGGGCAGGCCCAGGAAGCACTTTCTATTGTTGTTTATGACTGTGGAAGCTGGGGGCATTTATTAACATCGCTTAAATCGAAGACATTTGATAATGAATATTTAGTGTTAGCAGCTCTTCACCCTAAAGCTGATATTCTCCTTTTTAAATTACTTGATAATAATATGAATAATATTGTTAGTAGATATAAGATTAAATTTGCTGATCAAAAATTAAATAAAGAAATAAAAAATATCATCATTTCTATCTTCGGAATAGAACCTTCTGATTTCAAAAGTAAAACGAATTAAAATCCTTTGTAATTATACATATACGTATAATTGATTTCTTTTTAGCCCCTCTTTACATACTCCTGATATTAATTTACATTAGCAAATAAGGCAGTACGGACTGCCTATACCTACACACGTAGAAATTAGCTTTTTAACGTGAACGATGAAGCCGCGCATCCGTAAAACTTTATTCATATAGATCAATTTTGGCGTTGTAGGTCAGGATTTTGATCACAAGCAATGGATAAAAAAATGATCACATCTGACACGTTAATCTTAAAGTTAAAGCTTCAAGCCAAACTTCTATCAAAATCTTTAAATTTACCAAGTAAATTTGGTAATGACTTATTAGCCTCTGCAATTTATCAGCATATAGATTTTGAAGATTTATGCGATTCAATTTCCGAACTCGACTATGCATTAAATATTGAATCTCTACTGGAATATCAAAAGCTAAAATTCTTGTTAATCTGTGAAGTAGAAGATGATGAATTAATCGATGAACTGCACAAAGAAATAGAAAACATGGCGATTCGACTAGAAGAGCGGACAGTAATAAATATTTCCAAGCTAGATCTAATTTCAAATTTATATAAATTATTTGCTCTTGAAAATGAAGCGAGATACATCATAAATGCAAATCATATTAAATTAAATTGGTTAGCCTGCTTTGATTCATTGAAAGACCCACAGGCAGTACTTTGTAATGTTGTGATAATCAATGATTTACAAGTTCTCCTTATAGCATCAAAATTTGGATTTGATGAATGCTCAACTGATAATTTGAAGCAGTCGCTTATTCAAAACTCAGTGCAAATATCAAGATCTAATATTGAATCAAAAGATATCAAAGATTATTCAGAATGGGTTAGAGATAGTGTTGACTGTTTATCAAACATAGAGTCACCAAATGCTGATGAACGTCCTGATTTTTATAAAATTAATAATCAGAATTACTTGGTGTATGGTTTTATTCTTGTCCCACACAAGCAGACTTCAAATTCAAAGCAATCTTGTAATATCAAAATTCATGTTAAAAACACATGTGAAAAACAAATTTTTATTCTTAACCTTGAGGGAGGGAAGTTAGCTTTAGAATTTATATATCTTCACAAAACTGAAAGTGGAGAAAAACCTTACCTACCTGAAAGCCAATGGGTTCATGATACTCTTTTATCTCATCCCAAGGCTTGTTCGTTCCCTTCCGTCTTCAATAGTGCATATTATTTGATGCCAATTAGACCTTTTGCACATATCGATTGGCTGGAGAATTCACTATGAAAAAAACATTCTTAAAAGAGGTAACAATTCTATCTGTTTATGATTTTCACAGTGATGAAAAAATATATTTAGGAAAGCTTTTATTCGGCATTGTTTATTCAGATCAAACATATCGATTTCCCGCTGGCCAAAGAATAATAACATCACTAATCAAATCTCAAAATAATTTTGAATTTATTACAAAAAGTGATAATTGCTATGTTATTGAACATGAGCCAGAGCATTTTGAATTGCGATTATCAGAATTTGTTGTCATGAGGCATCGCTTGCATTCACCTGAAGAGATTTTAGAGATGAGACAAACTTTACAAAGAAATGATGATCGCACAATACATTGAGTGATAAACAAATGAAACATAATCAAAGAGCGCTAATAACCTCAATCAATGATCTCAATAAAAATTTTGAAGTCAAAATAACTCGTTGCCTAGCAGCACTTGAAGCTGGTGATAATGGCAAGGTGTTACTGTCATTACCCAAAAAACAATTCAGTGCTTATTTCGAGGTTGGTGATGAAATTGAATTCAAAAGACTGGATGAACCTGAAATTGTTAATTTAAGCTTTGAGGTGTTGAAGTTATCTAGGTTTAAACGTGATCTAACTTCAATTTTGCGATGACTAGATAATGATGAACATCCTCAAAAACGATGCATTTTATTGAACGAATCTGGTTTTGTTTTATTGTCTGCAAAAAAGAACCCTCAGATAATTAATGCTATTACTGAAATAACACAAATAAGTGAAGAGAATCATGAAAAATTTTGAAGACAAAGTTGTTCAAATTATCTCGAAACTTACGTGTGATCATTGTGGTGAACAAGCAATCCAAGATGATTATGAATTCCATGAGTTTATTAGTGTTAATCATCAGTGCGGATACGGCTCAAAGCATGGAGATGGTAACCTATTGAACATCGATTTATGTCAGCAATGTTTTGCCGACATGTGTGGTGACAGTTTAACTGTTAATGAGCATAGCAATGAAGAGCAAGTTGATATTGACTTAAGAATTGCAGCAAGAGATATTCTGTTAGCAAAAAAAATAACTAATCAAACTGAATTAACCTCGGCATTACAACGGGTAGAGCGACTGTGGGATGCTCAATATCATTTGGCTGAAGGAAATGAGCTACATAACTTGGCGATTTAATCTGTAATTTCGAGGGTAAAAGTTGGAACTCATATTTTAATTCAGTAGATGCTGCATCTGATGATTTTATGACAGAGCGTGAAGGTCACCAAAGATGTCAATGATGATGAACTTATAGAAAGTAGTGTTGGCGAAGAGAAAGGAGGCCCAAAGAGCAAGTCAATGTTTAAAATGTCTCAGGGGTCACAAATAGAAATGCTTGACACTCTGGCCAGAGTATAGACTAAACATCCAAAATTGCGGTTAACTCAATTAATTATTAATGCAATAAATCCAAACTCATTATGTCCTAATATGTTTTATGTTGATGATAGCCAATTGCTTGATAGACTGAAGAAGTTATTGGAAAATGGTACATAGATGTTGTTGATTGAAACTGATAATAATCTAAGTTAATTTGATATTGAAACTAAAGTAAAAGGTTAAAAAACAAACGTAGTAATAGTGATCTATGAGTATTATTTTCACAATACATTTGCAATGTAAATTTCCATCTTCAAATATATAATATTCGTACGATTTTTTATGAGGGTTCAGGGGGGATTCTCATAAAAATTATTTATATAAAGAGTTATTAATATCTGTAAATAAAAGAAAGTTTATCTATTTATATATGAGTCAGAAGAGTTTTGATGGACAAATAAACGTTTAATATTAAGTGTTTACTTTAAAATAATTTATGTTAATATTATTTTCTTCAAGGAAGAACGCATAACTCAAGGAAATAGATGTTGAGCCATTTTAATTCAGGTATCCAATGTTTATCATTGATAGCTCGTTTTCACCAAATACCCGCAGATCCAAGTGCTTTAATACGCGAATTTCAGCATAATGATGAATCTCTTGCGGATATTAATCTTATTCGCGCTGCAAAAAGTTTAGGCTTTAAAGCAAAGCTTATACAAGATAAAGCCGATAAACTCAGTGCTCACACATTACCTGCAATAGCGCGTCATCAAGAAGGACATTTTTTTGTTATTGCTAAAATCAATAACAATGAAGTACTAATCCATGACTTAATTAACAGTAAACCTACTACTCACACATTTGATGAACTCACTTCGTTTTGGACAGGTGATTTATTATTGTTATCAAAACGTAGTTCAATGCTTGGTGGTGCGTTAACGGAAAACGCTAAGTTTGGTTTTTCATGGTTTATTCCTGCATTGATAAAATACAAAACTTATTTTAGCGATGTATTTGTAGCTTCTTTCTTCATACAGCTTGTTGGTTTGGCATCACCAATATTTTTTCAAGTCGTTATTGATAAAGTATTAGTACATAGGGGAATGACAACACTAGATGTTTTAGCTGTTGGTTTCTTTATAGTCATTACCTTTGAAATTATTTTAACAGGGCTAAGAACCTACGTTTTTTCACACACAACTAATAGAGTTGATGTTGAATTAGGTAGTAAGCTATATAGGCATATGCTTTCACTGCCTGTTGCTTATTTTAACACGAGAAGAGTAGGAGACACTGTTGCACGAGTTAAAGAACTAGATACAGTTCGAGATTTTCTCACTGGCTCATCGTTAACCGTTGTGCTAGATGTGTTATTTAGTTTTATTTTTTTTGCTGTGATGTTTTATTACGCTCCCCTCCTAACATGGATTATTGTGGGAACCATCCCGTTTTATCTCGTATTGTCATTATTAATTACACCCACATTACGCAAACGTCTTGAGGAAAAATTCCAGCGTAGTGCAGAAAATCATTCCTTTTTGGTTGAGTCCGTTAATGGTGTTGAAACAATAAAATCGATGGCAGTAGAGCCTCAGCTAAGAAATAGCTGGGAAGATAAACTGGCCAATTATGTCGGAATATCTTTTAAAACAAGCAATCTAAGTAATGTTTATAGCCAAGTTGCAGCATACATCAATAAAACAGGCGGATTATTAACATTATATTTTGGTTCTATTGCCGTAGTGTCAGGTGAATTAACTATCGGTCAATTTATCGCCTTTAATATGCTTGCTCAGCGTGTGAGTGGCCCAATAATGCGACTGGTTAATCTATGGCAAGAGTTCCAACAGGCTAATATATCACTTCAGCGGCTAGGTGATGTCTTAAACTCCCCATCTGAGCCTGGTTACAATCCAAGTAGAGCAAACTTACCTGATATTAAAGGACAGGTTTTATTTGAGCATGTAACTTTTCGTTACGGGCTTAATCGTCCTTCGGTATTAAATGACATTAGTTTTAGCTGTCGCCCAAGCGAAGTTATCGGCATTGTTGGTCGTTCAGGATCAGGTAAAAGTACATTAACTAAGTTAATACAACGGTTGTATGTACCAGAGACTGGCAGGGTATTGATTGATGGTGTTGATCTAGCATTGGTTGAGCCTGCTTGGTTACGTCGTCAAATAGGTGTAGTGCTACAAGAAAACTTCTTATTCAACAAAACGGTAAGGGAAAATATTGCGTTAGTTGATCCCGGAATGCCTATAAATCAAGTCATATCATCAGCAAAATTAGCAGGTGCTCATGAATTTATTCTGGAATTACCTGAAGGGTATGACACAGTGATTGGCGAACAAGGATCATCACTTTCAGGAGGACAACGACAACGCATCGCCATTGCCAGAGCATTAGTGACTAATCCTAAAATATTGATTTTTGATGAAGCAACAAGTGCCTTAGACTATGAATCCGAAAGTATTATTCAAGCCAATATGAGAAAAATTAGTCAAGGTCGAACGGTTTTTATTATTGCCCACCGCCTATCAGCGGTGAAAGATGCCCATCGTATTATGGTGATAGACAAGGGAAGATTAGTAGAACAAGGAAGTCATGATAAATTAATTGAACTTGGAGGGGTTTATTCACAATTATACTCTATCCAGAGTCATCACGGCTTAGGGGTAGTAGCTAAAAGCAGTGTAGAGCAACCGAGCAATATGATGGGGGCTGATAATGCAAACTGACAATCAGGCGGTTGAACTCACTAAATCGAATCATGAAATATCTAGAGAAAAATTAGAGTTTTTACCTGCTGCCCTTGAAATACAAGCATCACCACCGCCTACGTGGAGCCGCTCACTATTATGGACTGTTATTTTACTGTTGATTGCCGCGTTGAGTTGGGCATCTTGGGCTGAAATTGACATTATAGCGACTGCTGTAGGGAAAATAGTACCTACTGGACAAGTTAAAATAATTCAACCACTTGAAACGGGCGTGGTAAAAAGTATTTTTGTAAAAGAAGGTCAACATGTTAAAGCAGGAGATAAACTTGTTGCACTTGATGGTACTTCAAATCAAGCAGATGCTGATAGATTAAAAAACGAATGGCAAGGCCATCATGATGATTTAACTAGGCGAAAGTTATTTTTAGCCAAGCTTGATTGGGTAGAGAAAAATACTCAAATAAGGACACATGATGAGAAAAATATCGATGCGATATTTAAGTTGGATCTGGATGAAAGAATGCAGCCACTGTTTGATAGTAGCTGGCAAGAATATCAATCAAAGTTAAATAGTTATAAAAGTGAAGTTATTAAACTTCAAGCTGATAAAAAATCGCGCCAAATAGATGTTGGCCGCTTGAAAAAAACCTTACCATTAATTATCGAACGAGAGCGTAGTTATCATACCTTGCTTGAAACCTCGGCAGTTTCTCGTAATCAGTATTTAGAATTAAAGCAATTGCGAATCGATCAAGAAGAATTGTTAAGTTTACAAAAAGCTAATGTTGAACAAATTAATGCTGGCATTGTATCTGCTCAGCAGAATTTAAACGCTTATGTTGCAGAAACCAGACGCACGCTATTACAAGAAATTAATCAGTTTACTCGACAAATAGAAAGTACGCATCAAGAGCTTTCTAAAGCTATACGGTTAACGCAATTAAGAATGCTAACCGCGCCAGTTGATGGCGTAGTTGAACAGCTCATTGTTAATACTATCGGTGGTGTTGTAACACCCGCACAAGAATTACTTCACATCGTTCCCGAAAATCAGGTATTGGAAATAGACGCAAGCTTACCCAATAAAGACATTGGGTTTGTTAGAACAGGACAGATTGCTGAGATCAAAATAGATAGTTTTCCTTATACTAAGTATGGGGTTATTGATGGTGAAATTATCGATATATCAGCAGATGCTATTGAAGATGAAAAACTTGGTTTACTATTTCCATTAAAAGCTTCAATGAAAGTAGAACAAATTAATGTTGACGGTAAGTGGGTGAAACTTAAACCAGGTATGTCTGTGACAGTGGAAATTAAAACAGGTACTAGGCGATTAATGGAGTTTTTATTAGCGCCTTTAATGCGTGGAGTGAGCGAAGGGGCGAGAGAAAGATGATAATTAATTTTTTTAAACAAAGAAAAGTAAAGTTTCTCTTGATGAGCATACTCAGTTTATTACTGTGTTTTTTATTATTAATCAAACCTAATACTGAGGTCAATATTGCTCGATACCTTATTTCCAATATTCGTTTAGATATTCCTAAAGCCTACCACTATAGTGAATATGAAAAACGTGGTGAATGGCCAATGATAAACCTTGGTATACATGAGAGTGCGTACATTACCATCGATGCTTTACTACCGAACTTAGATGCTGTAAATGAACATAACCAGCATTTATTTAAGGAACTTGGTTGGGGAAGAAAAATTAGAATAAGATTAATTTTAGATGAAATGTATTTATTGGATGAAATAGTAAATTCATATAGGGATAGTGGATTGATGTTACAAAATAACATTAAAATCGAAGGATTACAGTCGTATAAACTAAAAATGACAAAAACAAGTAAGCCGTATAAAGACTTGTTTATCGATAATGTTGTTGAGAGTATTGAGCTTGTAGGCAAATGCGATTTTGAAAATAGTGTTACTTCACCTTCTTGTAAGTTTGACCGAATTTATAGTAATGGAATGCATCTTCAATACGTATATTCACGGAACCAACTAAAGCATTGGAAAGATATAGATAAGAAAGTTTTAAATTTAATAAGTAGTTTTTGCACAGAAAAAAATAACTGCCTCACACTAAAATAGAAAGGAATCAAAAATGCCATTAATACATAATCTATCAGAAGCTGACATTACAAGAATTAATAATTTAATTCAAAATGGAGCATATCAAGAAGCATGGTTAGAGTTAAGTCGTTTAGGTGACTCATATGCCGATAATGCTGCTGATGTATTAGGCCCCTCAACTTCTCCTGGAGGAAAATTTTTCAACGAATTAGTGAAAAATCATTGGGCTAATACTGCTGGCGAAGAAGCATATGGAGAGAAGTTTGAGGAGGTTGCCAAAGCTCACCTTGAAAACTATATGGAAGTTATATCTGCGACTGGAAATTGGCCATCAACAAAAGATATTGAAGCTAGTTATAGGGATGCAGTCACCAATGCTGGTCTTCCGCCTGAAACTGCTTTTGATGGTGTATTTGATAAGTCTATAGTCGGCACGGGGTCTATTTTTGGGTTAGGCGCGGAGTGGGCTGATTATTTAAATATAGAGCAAGAAAGAATTGTAGAAAGTAATGTCTTTAATGATTTGAGCTATTTAGATGCCACAAAAATACTTGCTGAAGATCTTAAAGATACTCTTCAAAAATTTTGGGAAGAAAAAGATCTATCTCCTTTAGCTGCTATACCAGAACTTATTAATGATGAACTTCAGCAGTGGGGTAATGAGCTTTTACCCCAGTTGTTAGGTTTATCAGAGACCCTTCAAGGGGCAATTGATGAGCTTTTGGATTGGATACCAACACCAAGTAGAGATCCTTTGATTTTAGACATAAATAGTGATGGAGTTCAAACTATTGAGCAAAGTGCAGGTGTTTATTTTGATCTTAATGCCGTAGGTATTAAAAACTTAACTCAGTGGATTTCACCTGAAGATGGCTTTCTTGTTTTAGATAGAAATGGAAACGGTACTATAGATAACGGTAGTGAATTGTTTGGTGATAGTACGCCTATTAATGCTCAAGGCGATACAACTACAAATGGTTATGGAGCTTTAGCCGCTTTTGATGTCAATAGTGATGGACAAATAGATCAAAATGATAATGTCTATAATGAATTAGAAGTGTGGATAGATAAGAATTCAGACGGAGTAAGTCAAGCAAATGAACTTTTCTCTCTAACTAGTCTTGGTGTATCTTCAATTTCTTTAAATTATTCTATTGATCCTTTAACAAGTAATTATATGGATAGTAATCATACGTTACATGACACTCAAAGTGTAATTTTTGATACCAATACTTTTTATAGAGAGTTCACTGATTCTATTGATGTAACCGATTCTATTAAGCTACTTCCAAATATTAATGGTTCAGGTACAGTCAGAGATCTTCATGAAGCAGCGACTTTATCCCCCATCATAGAACAAGACCTGCAAAGGCTCGTAACAGAAACTGATCGAACTGTGCAAGTTGAGCTAGTAGAGTCAGTTATGATTAATTGGGCTAAGACTAGTGCTTTTTATTCTCGATATGATGAATACGAATATGAAGGCGGTGAACCTGTAATGATTGTATTAGATAGACTATCTACAGTCGAAGCTTTTGGAGGACGTTTTGCTTTACAGGCTCCCGGAGGTGATACAGGTACAGTTCCTTACATTCCTCAAGGTCTTATCAATAGCGCATATGATAGCATTAAAAATATGATTTTTTTAGAGGTGATAAGCCAGACAACCCTAAAACCTTATCTTGATGTTATAGAACTTGGTTTTGACGGCTCAGATATTACCTTTGACTTATCTAATGTAGTTACTCTATTTTCATCAGAAACACTTTCAGTAGACATTATTGTTAAAGCTTTAGATTTAACTTCTGTTCTAACTAATACATCAAATTTTGAAATATATCCATTAGTTGAATTCATCTCTGATTCTATAAGTTCCTTAACAGAAAATGATTATGTGACTTTGACTGAAGCTGTTGATTTTCATGATTTTAATTTAGAGTTTCTAGAGGGGAGTGAATTGTCAGATACAATTTCGGGTACTGAAAGAAATGATGTCATTAACGGGCTTGATGGTGATGACGTCCTTTATGGCAATTCAGGTGATGACATATTAACTGGTGGCTCAGGCACCGATTATGTTGGGGGAGGAAGTGGTAACGATGTACTGCGAGGCGGTACTGGTGATA
>MAAB01029729.1_pt1 | contig 19552 bp, 15 predicted proteins | sample 1115991 | NCBI WGS metagenome assembly MAAB01 (sample SAMN04961124, study PRJNA320927) | seawater metagenome | isolation source: sample BD02T18 sea water enriched with oil for 18 days | place: USA:Gulf of Mexico | collected 2013-07-27
TGTTTGCACCTAAGTTTCATGGCAACTCAAATGAATTTCAACATCTAGACCTTATACGTAAAGCAGCCACCGATAGACAGTACATTCAAATGGATTATGAAGATGCTAACCAAGCACAAACCAGTCGAGAAGTACGCCCGCTCGCTATCCATTTATGGCGAGGTTGTTGGACACTCTTAACCTGGTGTGAACTTAGAAATGACTTTCGAAATTTTCGCATCGACAGGATAATACTAATTAACCTCATTCCGCGATTTTTTCCAGTGGTAGACGGTGAAGAACTCGATGACTTCATCAAGGAAATGCAGAGAAAATATGGTCAATGACCTCCTGCCCTTTCCTTGATGCGTAGTATTCAATTGGTATTATTCTGGCTTAGAATAACCTGCCCAGATATCGGCATTTATGGTCTTTTTCTTTTTACGCTTTTTCTTACCTGTGCCTTCAGGCGCTGCCATCGGTTTCTCTACCGCTAAAATTGAATCAGCCGTAATTTCATCCGCTTCAAATCCTTCAACTTGCTCACGCTCAAGCCTGATTTTGTTTTTCTTTTCGATGACGTTAAAGTGATGATAATCTTCATGATCGATAAGTGATAATGCCAAACCTACTTCGCCAGCACGGCCACTTCGACCAATACGGTGCATATAGTCTGAAGGACTTCTTGGTAAGTTAAAATTAATAACCACAGGTAACTTTTCAATATCTAGACCACGCGCCGCAATATCCGTGGCAATTAACACGTCAATATCGCCGGCTTTAAAACCATCAAGCACACGATTACGTTCACTTTGGCCTTTATCACCATGAAACACGGCAGCAGTAATGCCACGTTTAGCCAGTTTTTCAGCTAAGTGTTCACAATGGTGTTTAGCATTAACAAAAATAAGCGCCTGTCGCCATTGCTCTTGCTTGATTAAATGCGCTAATACCGCTGTTTTCTCGCCTTTGTTCACGGTAAAAACACGCTGTACTAAGGTGCTGGCATCCGCACTTTGCAATTGTATTTCAACAGGGTTGTTGAGTAATTCTTGAGTTAAGGTTTGTACTTGCTCAGGAAACGTCGCAGAAAAGAGTAAGGTTTGTTTTTGCTTTGGCGTTAATGCTAACAATGACGTTAGCTCTTCAGTAAAACCTAGACTTAACATTCTATCGGCTTCATCAAGCACTAAGGTTTTAACCTTATCAAGCTTAATAGCATTACTAGAAATCAAATCAAGTAATCGACCTGGGGTTGCTACCAAAATATCGGTACCACCGCGTAAATTAAGCATTTGAGTATTAACCGAAACACCACCAAAAACTGCAACGGTTTTTATATCACCATTAAAGTGCACCGCATACGATTTAATACTGTCAGCGACTTGTTTAGCGAGCTCTCGAGTAGGCACCAATATGAGTCCAGCAACATAATTACCTTTAGTGCCTTTGCCACTCACAGGTTTTTCTGCACGTATTTGCTGCAACATAGGTAATGCAAAAGTCGCGGTTTTCCCTGAACCGGTATTTGCCCCTGCGATTAAATCACGACCTGCTAATACACTAGGAATAGCTTGCGCCTGAATGGGTGTTGGCTGTTGATATTCCAGCTCTGCTAATCGTGCTAACAAAGGAGTAATAAGGCCAAGTTCTGTAAAGTTCGCTGGGGTTGTAACAGTTGTCATTAAAATAAAGGGCTCAAAGGATAATTAATAGCCTGCTATTTTAACGTATTTATGCCTGAGTCAGTTAGTAAAATCGCGTCAACTCAGCGGTTATATTTTTCAGCCTAGCAGTGTATCGGTATAACGGATGTTTACTTCCATATAAAGTGGCGGGAAAATTACCTAGGAATTATTGAAAACGACCTAACAAACAATACCCCCTGTAATTAAACAATTCAAAATCGAATTATTGTTGATGTATTAACCCAGTATCATCATTCTCAAAACCATGACATAGATAACCACTGGTCTTGCGTTTTTTCTTCGCTATTTGATGAAAGTGCTCATAGCCTACTGAAAAGGCAAAAGGATTAGCATTATAGTCTGCATAAGATTGATCACTACCGTTTTTAGCTTCTCGGATACCTGCGGCAAAAGAGCTTAAAAAGTCATCGCGATTATTGATAAGAATTGTTGTCGCACCGCTTCCCCCTTCAACCAATTCTAATGCGCCTAGGTCAATATATTTATCAACCACGGCATTATTAAAATAACCACTGTACTGCTCAGTTTCGACATCATAAGAAACTGGCGCATCATCTGCAGCCTCCATTAATGAAACAAACAGCTCTCTTACTTTTTTTGAAATCACACACTATTACTCACTTGGTCATCTTTGAGGGGATTTTACTGCTTATTTAGTCAATTAACTAGGTTAGCACTTGTTAGTTAATTTAGATAACAAGGAATAACCTACTATAGTTTATGATGTGCAAAAGAAAATGAGCGTTGTGGCAAATCATTAAATTAATCAATTTACCCATTTAGTATTGATAAATAGATGAGATTCATTAAGGATTTATTGATTGAAATACAATGAGCCACTTATGAAGAAGCACGCGATATGGTACTATTGCTGTTATTGATATTTTTCATTTTAATGATATTTACCATCTTAATGAAAGTGAAAACGACCCAGCTTTTCAACTTACCAACCGATTTGAAAGATTTATAATTGAACACCTATGACCAAAAATACTTTTACACCTGAGTTGCTTGAAAAACACTTTACCAAAAATGAATGGAAAAAAGGCGCAAGAATTTTTCAGGCAAATGGCGTTAAAACCTGCGCTCTTGACGGTGAAGTCATTCGTGGTGTAGTAGTAAGTGAGCGCTCACAAGAGTCGACTTATTTAACACGGTTAGTTCTTGATGGTAAATTCAGTGATATAGCCAGTTATTGTGATTGTTATGTTGGTCGTGACTGTAAACATGGCGCAGCCTTGGCCCAGTGTTTTGTGCATGACCATTTTGATCAAAACAGCATAGCAACCTCAGAAAAAGTTATTGATAAGTGGCTAGACCGTTTTCAAGCTCAACCGAGTCGATATCAACCCAATATCCAGCAAAAATCATTATTATACTTTTTAAAGCCCAACCCTTATAACGAAGATGACTATTTTACCTTAGGTATTAAGTCGGCTAGACCTAAAATTAGTGGGGGCTGGAACAGTTCAATAGGCAGCGAATCTTCTGCTGGTTCTTTGATTAATAGTGCTTATGCTAATGACGATGATGTTGCAGTACTCACCGAGTTGATGCGTACTAACCAGTATGGCGATACCGTAAAGTACTTTGATTTATTCGAACGTATTATAAAAACAAATCGCTGTTTTTGGCACTCAACTTACGACTTGAGCGATCCAGTTACCTTAAGTGAACCGCTTGAAGCAGAGTGGCAATGGATCGCACTAGGTAACAGCTTACATACCTTAAAGCTGGTTTTAATGCAGCCATCAGAAAGTATTCGCATCATCAAAGCCCAACCACTGTGTTTTTATGATGAAGACAAAAATTGCTTTGGCCAAGTTAAAACCAATACACAATGCGACTTTGAAGCAGGTTTACTCAACTCTCCTATTTTTGAAGAAGATAAATTACCTTGGATAATGAGTAAGTTAACAATGTCATTAGGCGATGCAGTGAAGCGCTTGCCTAAACCAAAAACAAAATACTCCCAAGAGTTAACACAACCCGATGTGTACTTACACTTTACAACGCCTGTCGCGTCAAACCGACAAACAGGCTACGTACAGGTCAATTTTTCTTACCAAGGTAATTTTGTTAACCCACATAACGAGCGTGTTACGATTACGCCAGCAAAGGCAACAGATCAGAATAGTGAGCTTGCTGACGATAATATTATTGAGGGTGAAGGCGGGCGTGAAAGTGAAAGCCATCGTGAGGTTAAAATTTATCGAGATTTGGCCTTTGAACAAACGGTAATTGATAAATTAACGACACTTAAATTTATTTCTCAGCCTAAACCTAAACGTTACACTTATACCAGTCAGAGCGATATCAACAAAAGCAAAACGGCTGAATATTCCATGCTGATGCAAGGCAGCTTTCATTGGCAACACTTTTTGCATCAAGAACTAGCAGTCCTTGAAGGTCTAGGCTGGCATATCAGCTTTGCTGATGACTTTTATTATAAAGCACTCTCTACCGATAGTGTTTTTGATGCCGAAGTCATTGAAACCGATGACCATGACTTTTTTTCATTAGGGTTAAACTTAACCATTGATGGCAAAAAGATGCCTGCGTTTCCTATTTTACTTAGCGCTATTGAACAACTACCAAGGTCTGCATTACTTGACCGCGAAAAAGAACAACTTATCTCCGCTGATTCGCCTATTTATGTAGATTTGGATAATGGAGGTTTTGTCGCCCTGCGTTACCAAAGCGTGCAACCAATATTAAAACAGTTTATTGAACTGTTTATGCCTAATGCCTTAAACAATGATGGCACTATAGAACTATCACGCTTTCAAAGTCATCAAACCCTGTCTATGTTAGATGATCAAGGCATGATTTCAAAAGGCACAAGCAAGTTAAGGGTGCTGGCTGATAAACTGAAAAACTTTCAGCAAGTGACTACTATTGATGTACCCGAAGGTTTAAATGCCACGCTTAGAACGTATCAGCATCAAGGACTAAATTGGTTACAATTTTTACGTGAATATCAATTGGGCGGTATTTTGGCTGATGATATGGGTTTGGGTAAAACCATACAAACCTTGGCACACTTATTAATTGAAAAGCAGCAAGGCCGACTCACAAAACCCGTGTTAATTGTTGCGCCCACCAGTGTTATTTTTAACTGGGCAAATGAAATAGATAAATTTACCCCACAGCTTTCTTATCAAGTATTACACGGCAGCAAACGTCATGAACATTTTGGCTGTCTCGAGGGCATTGAAAAGGGTGAAGATCAGGTTGATATCATCATCACCAGTTATGCATTAATTACCAAAGATTTAGAGCACTATAGTGAGAATAAATTTTATTACCTTGTGCTTGATGAAGCCCACTATATAAAAAATACTAAAACTAAATTATACAAAGCGTTTCTAACCCTAAAAGCGCAGCATAAGCTGTGCTTAACAGGTACGCCAATGGAAAACCATTTAGGCGAGTTCTGGGCGCAATTTAACTTTTTACTGCCTGGCTTTTTAGGTGGACAAAGACAATTTACCAAGCTCTTTAGAACACCGATTGAAAAACATGGTGAACTAGAGCGCAAGCAGTTATTAAATCAACGTATTAAGCCATTTATTCTGCGCAGAACCAAAGATAAAATCGCCACTGAGTTACCACCAAAAACAGAAATAATCCAAACCTTGCGTATTGAAGGTAAGCAAGCTGAATTATATGAGTCAGTACGTTTAGCCATGGATAGTCGCTTAAAAGATATTATTGCTGATAAGGGCTTAAAACGTAGTCAGATAGAAGTATTAGATGCCTTATTAAAACTACGACAAGTATGTAATCACCCGAAACTATTGTCACTTGATGGCGCTAAAAAAGTCACTCAATCCGCAAAGCTCGATTACTTAATGGAAACGCTGCCCGAGCAAATTGATGAAGGCCGTAAAATATTAATTTTTTCACAGTTCACTAGTATGCTCTCTTTAATAGAGGATGAGCTGATAAATGCGGGCATTGGTTACGTTAAATTAACGGGCTCAACCACAAAACGGCAAGAGCTTGTTGATAAATTCCAGTGCGGTGAAGTGCCGGTATTTTTAATTAGCTTGCGCGCAGGTGGCGTGGGATTAAACTTAACAGCAGCCGATACAGTAATTCATTTTGACCCATGGTGGAATCCTGCGGTAGAAAACCAAGCCACAGATAGAGCTTATCGGATAGGACAAGACAAGCCAGTGTTTGTGTACAAATTGATTATTGAAAATTCTATTGAAGAGAAAATTCAAAAAATTCAGCAAAACAAAGCAGAGCTAGCCAAAGCCTTATTATCTGAAGAAGCCAGTGATGATAAACTGAGTTTAACGGATGATATATTGGACTCTTTACTAACACCGCTGAGCTAAAATACGTGAGTAAAAAGATAAAGACCGATACAAGTCGTGTCGGCCTTAAAAGATAATATTAGTTTTCTCTAATAAACACTAACGCTGTAGTTTAAATAGTGATGGTCATCGAACAGCAATGACACTCGACAGCCCTCTCCCATTGCAGTTGAATCAGAGAATAGCCTAGCGCTGAAAAATGACTTCGCCGTTAAATACCGTTGTAACAACTTTTGTTTGGTTAATAGCATTCGGCTCAATATCAAATAGATTTTTGTCTAAAATAACGAAATCTGCGAGTTTACCGACTTCAATACTACCCACCTTATCTTCTTGTCTCATTACGTAAGCACCATTAAGGGTATATGCCTTAATAGCTTTGGCTAACGTTAATTCTTGTGGTGCTCGAGTTACCGCATTTTGTAAACCAATGAATGGGTTATAAGAACTTACATTCCAATCACTACTTAAGGTAACTCGCGCTCCTGCGGCGTCTAATGATTTAATAGGTATCGCATTATCTGATCTAACTGCACCGATTAACTCATCATTTTCATGCCATTGTTCAGGGTTAGTAAAATCACCAGCAACTTGTGCATCGGCAGTAACATTTAGCTGAGCAAACCTTGGAATATCGACAGGATCAACTATTTCTACGTGGGTAATTCGATGTCGTCCTTTGTCAGTGCCTGAGCTTTCGACTGCGTTAAGCGTTTCTCTGATACCGCGGTCACCAATAGCGTGCATATGAAAATCAAAGCCTGTTGGCTCAAGTGCTGATATATATTGTTCAATGCGTTCTTGAGAAAAGTAATTGAGGCCTTTATTTTCTGGCATGCCAATTAAGTCTATGTTGTATTTAGCTAACATTGCCGACGTACCGTTAACAATAATGCCATCAGAATAAAGTTTGATTTGGTTAAACTTTAAAAAACTGTCTGCTTCATTATTATATAGCGCTTTTAAGTCAGCTAATTGCGTCGTGTCATCTGCGGTTGGATACGCCCAAAGACCAACCGAAACCCGTGCAGTTATCGCATCATTTTTTTGTGCTTTAAGCCAGGTTTTATGATCATCTCTTTTCCAAAAACTTCTCGCATCACTGATTGAAGTTATGCCATGTTTAGCTAACTCAGGTAAAGTAAATTCAATTAAACCATCGTAATCTTTTTGCATACTTTCACTGGTTGGCGCCATAGCGATGTCCATGACCATATTGCCAGCATTATCAATTAATATACCGTTCAATTCACCTGTGTTTTCATCACGTAGAATTCTTCCCCCTGTTGGATGCGGAGTTTCTTTAGTAAAGCCTGCTAGAGCTAATGCTGCAGAGTTTACCCACATAGAATGAGAGGTTTGTTCCATGATAATAACGGGACGATCTGCTACTGCTTCATCAATAATTGCTAAAGGTGAGCGCGCGGAATCAAGCAAAGTAAAAATAGAATGACCAAATCCAATTAGCCAGCCTTTACCAGGATTTTCTAGTGAGGCTTTTTTAATAGTTGCGATGAAATTTTCAGCATTTGTTTCATCAACACTAATCGTAAATTGAGTATTTTCAGAGGCGGATTCAATCGGGTGCATATGCACATCATGAAAGCCTGGCATCATCATCTTTCCCGATAAATCAGTCAGTATAGTTGAAGTATCGACGTAGTTTTGTACCTCATCATTACTCCCAACAAAAATGATTTTGTTACCCTTTACTGCAACCGCCTCAGCCCATTCTTGTTGATCGTTCACGGTATAAACTTTGCCATTTTTATAGACTTGAGTAGCTATTTCGCTTGTTGGTTTTATCGATTTACCCGTTGTCGCTGTCTTCTCAGTTTCAGTGCCTGAGCTACCGCAGCCCGCTAATAACAAGCTTGATACCATCAGCGTGGTCAAGATTGATGAGCCATTTCTATTTATTTTATTCATCTAGGTCTTTCCCGCAATAATTAGTTAATTCAATTCCTAGTGAATAGTTTAATCAATGCTAGGTAACCAAAAGGTAACAGGCGAAGCTTTACTATGTGATAACCTTTGCAAGTATAGTGATCATGTCACTAATTAAAGGGATGCATAGCATGTATTTTACAATCCAAAACAAGGCTAGATTATGCTGATATTGCTAGTTGAAGATGAGTCAGACTTGGCAGAGTTGACTATTGATTTTCTAGAGACTCTTAATATTGAATGTGACTATGCATTTGATGGCGCCAACGCGATAACCTTGATAGAGAAAAATCATTACGACGTTATTGTACTTGATGTGAATATGCCGCGTATGGACGGTTTTTCAGTGTGTGAAAAAGTTAGATCACTTGGTATTGCTACGCCAATTATTTTTCTAACTGCTCATGATAGTTTGGCTGACAAACTCAATGGTTTCTCGCTCGGTGCTGATGACTATTTAACAAAACCTTTTGAGTTAGAAGAGCTCGCAGTTAGAATTCAAGTACTTGCCAAACGTGAGACAAAAGCAACAATACCTGAGCTATTTTCTTTAAATACTTTATCCATCGATTATCAACAGCGCTGCGTTAGTCGATCAGGTCGTTTAATCGCCCTCTCTCCAACCCAATGGCAATTGTTGATATTACTTGCTAAGAACAGCCCTAATATTGTTGACCGTATTACCATAGAAGATGAAATATGGCCCGATCAAACACCCACGAAAGATATGTTGAAAACATTAATCTTTAGATTGCGAAATTTAGTCGATAATGCAGATGAGTCTAAGTTAATTCATACCATTCGTGGCGCTGGTATTTCATTAAAAGAACTATCAAAGTAACCCAGATAAAAACACTATCGACGCTAGAAAAATACCGGATAATTCCTATGATTAGTCAGTCCAAACATTCATTACAACAATTCTTAAATCAACGCTATTTGACCATTTTAGTGTTATTAATCATTGTGTTTAGTGCCGTGATTGTATTTATGCGTTATAGCGCCATGGACGATACTACCGACTATTATATGTATTACGATGCGCAAGTACTGAGTGAATACTACCAAGTAACGGATGACATTCTTGAATTTGATCTAGGACGAAAAGAATATTATTGGGGCATAAAGGGTTTACCTAAGCGCTATCAGATATTGTTAGAAATTAATGACGATCAGCGTAACTTAGCGCTCGATGAAAGCCAGATCTTTAAGTTAGGAGATAAAATTGTCTATATCTTGCCTTATTACTCAATTGAAAAAGCTGAAATATTCTTTGTGCTGCACTTATTTGATCTCAACGATGAGGCCATGTTTTATCAGTCTTGGCAGAATGCTTTTATCTTATTAGTGACCTTATTTTTATTGATAGTCATTATTTATAGTTTACATACTAACAGGCAAATAACCCGACAAATGACTGATTTTTCCCTTTGGGTTCAGTCAATGAGTCATCTTGAATATAAGGCATTACAAGGGCAAAAAACACCTGAATCGTTAAGTTTTACAGAGCTTGTTAATAGCGCTAATTTTTTACGATCAAGCCTATTAACTCAGTATGAATTACAACTTAAAGAACAAGCACTCTTAACTAGAGAAAAACATTTTCTTAGCAGTTTAAGCCATGAGTTAAGAACGCCTATGGCTATTATGGCGGCAGCACTGACACTGTTGAATAATAGTGATGCAATAACGGCTAAAGACAAAAACAAGTTAGTAAAGTTGAATAAGGCTCACCTAACAATGAAACAACTGACAAATACCTTATTGCAGCTTTGGCGCGGACAGCAAGAGTTAACTCCCCCAACAAAAGCATCACACGCATTGCAAAACAAAGTATTTCTTTTAGATGAATTAGTTGAAAATTCAGTGTTGGCTTGCAAGAAACATTTTTCTAAAAGAAATATCTGCTTTGCTGTAAATATGCAGGGGAATACAAGCTTATTTGGTCAATTGGAATTAGCCGATATCTTAATTAGTAATTTACTTAGAAATGCCTGTCAATATAGTGTATTAGGTAAAGTTAATGTTGAAATAAGTGACCATACCTTACTCATTGAGAATGACATTTTAGCGGTCAGTACAGCAGAGAACAACACGTTAGACCTTGAAGAAGCAGGCGTTACTTACGGTTATGGCGTAGGTCTTTTTTTGGCTGAAACTATTTGCCAACAGCAACAGTGGCAATTAAACATCCGATCAAATGCACAACGATTTACCGTGGAAGTGATTTTTTATGATGCGCCAGAGCAACTAAAGTCAACAGGGCTAAGTGTAGACTAAGCTAAGTTTGCTATCACTTAGCCTATGATTGCTGAATAAGTTTTTGCTTTATCAAAATGCCATCGTCTATCCATCTAAGTAGATAATTTAAAGCCAATTGACTTGCCTGATCTTCACTCACTTCTTCGAGTAAAAAATCACATAACGCGCTAAAACTCGCTCCATTTAACATCATGGTGATCAAATTATATTCTTGCTCAGGCATGGAGCGAAATTGCGTTAAACGCTCTATATTTCGCCAAAGCAGCCAGTCGCTGTGCTGCTTTTTTGCTGGCTCAGGTACTTGCTCTTGTTTTAATGCTTGCCAAGTTTCCACACTATTGTAATGAAAATGCGCTAATTGCACACTTGGATGAAAACGAAGCACTAAGTCTGGCCACTGCTCGGCTGGCATATTGGCCAGTAGATCTCGAGTAAATAACGTCGCATCAGCCGCATCAAATGCCACCATAAGTAAGCGTTCAAAATGCGCCAATTCACTAATAATGGGGTGATCTTTAAATGGTGGATAATTGGCCAAAAATAAAGGCAATTTATCTGCAAAATGTCTTAGTGAAGTATTATCAGAAGGGTAAGCGTTTATATAACCTAACACCATTTGATCGAATAAATCATCACCGAGGAAAAAACCTAACATTTCATGGTCGTTTTCAATGGTCTCTTTCAATCTTACTTGGTATGCGTTCTTGTATATATTTAAACGAACATCACGGGTAATACTACCGTGATCCTTAATCCGCTCCATGATAGTAGTCGTGACTATGGGATCGTCATCGACTAAATAATTAATCATTTTTTGCTGCAATGAGGCTAACGGTAATTTATCCACTTAGGTTACTATCTCCCGTTGCTTCAGTGGTGCCAGTCGACCTAAAGTGTCGTATGCAATATTTCGTGCTGTTTCCACTTCAGCTAATAACTCAGCCAGCGGTGGAATATTATCATCACGTTCAATCATAGTGCTAACCCAACCAAACCTTTTCAGTGCTTGTTCATATAAAGCCCAAACAGGGTCAGCAACCGGATGGTCATGTGTATCAATAACGTAATTACCGTAATCGGTATGACCTGCTAAATGAAATTGCTTCACCTTATCCTTGTCGATGCCTTCAAGATAGTCTTGCGCATCAAATTCATGATTTCGTGCACTGACGTAAATATTATTAATATCTAACAATATATTACAGCCAGATCGACGAGCAACCTTATTAAAAAATTCCCACTCACTCATGTCTGATTCTTTATACGTGATGTAGCTAGATAAATTTTCTAATAAAATAGGACGCCCTAAAAAATTTTGTACTTGATCAACACGATCACAAACATGATTTAATGCTTCATCATTATAAGGCAAAGGCAATAAGTCATGGCTATTCGTTTGATTTACACCTGTCCAGCAAAGATGATCGGATATCCATTGCGGTTGAAGCTCATTAACCAATACTTTTAATTGCCGTAAATACTGCATATTTAATGGATCAGTAGAGCCAATAGACAAGGAAACCCCATGCATTACCATAGGATAAAGCTCACGGATAGCATGCAAATAGTGTTTAGGTTTGCCACCATCAACCATAAAATTTTCAGAAACCACTTCAAACCAGTCAATATCGGGTTTAGTTGATAATACATCTTGAAAATGATCAGTTCTTAGCCCAAGACCAAAGCCGAGGAAATGCTCAGGTGGCGCAATGCCCTCAACAGCGCTAGAGAGTGAAAACTCTCTAGCGCTGGCTTGATTCTTTATTAAGTTATGAACCAACAGTGCCACCTACATCTTCACAAGTCTTCGCTGGCAGTGCGACAAAACCATGGCCTTTACATACCGCTTGACCTTTACAGGCATTTTCAGCTGTTTTACAGTCGTTATGACCGTTACATTTGTTTACGCCATAACAATGCGTTAATTCAGCCGTGTCAACAACGCCACGCCAATCATCTTGCACAGTACCGCCAATGTCGTCACAGGTTTTAGTCGACATGGCAACAAAACCATGTCCCTTACAAACTGCTTGTCCCTTACACGCATTTTCGGCCGTTTTACAATCATTATGACCATTACATTTATTTACGCCGTAACAATGTGCCATTTCAACCGCATTGGTTGCGCTAGTTTTAGCGGTTTTACTACTTGAGTCGCCTGCCACGGCAGTACATCCCATTAGTCCTGCAACCGCTAATGCTACTGCGGTACCTTGAAGCTTTGTTTTAGTGCTCTGATTCATTGTATTCTCCCATTATTTTAAAATATCTATTTTTTATACATCAGGCCACATTTTGCTTTAAGCTAATTTACATAAGTTACATACGAATCATGTTCAGTTTAAATAAAAATATTGCCTACAGCACCTTTAATCTTAGTTCAATCTCATTCATTGCTTATAATTAATTATGAGAAAATCATAAAGGTAACTTCCTAATTTGACCTGCTAATGCATTTTTAACTTTCAGTTTTTCTTTAAATAAATATTTTATATTTTTTGAAATTTTTTTGGCTTTTTGCTGTTCGCCCCCTATAAAAATGCCTTAGTGAGTCTGCTTATATTCGTTTAAAATAGTGCGGTTTTACGCGATCAACTGAGTGTTTTTTTTAAATGACAGAACTTTACAACGCATATAAAAAAAACCAATTAAATTGTTGATTATTAATAACTTTAACCAAAATGAAATAGATATTTATATTATAAGTCCAACAAATTTCTTTACTGCTATGGATAAATTAACACCTTGTTGCGATAAATTTATGTGCGGCCTTTATTTGAGATGTCATCACTTTTTAAAAGCAGCCTAGGCAATGAAACTTTTATGGGGATGATGTCCCTTAAGCTGATATATGGTCACACTAAATATTGAGTTTTTTAACTAACAATGGAGTCGTTGTTGCTTGAAAAATAAGGGTGAAAAGTACAATACCAAAACCAATAGATTGAATCGTCCACCAGTAGGGTAATTCTGTTGGCAATGACAAGACTAAGGCAATGGTGACCGCTCCTCGTAATCCTCCCCAGATCATAATAGCTGGATACTTTGGGTTAATTGGCTGACCCACGGTGGCCTGATTTAGCCATACCGAAAAATAGACCGCAATAATGCGTGCTATAAAAGCACCAATGATGGCAAAAAGTATTGCAAGCCACATCTGGGTAAACATATTAAGACTTACCACTAAGCCCAGTAAGACAAAAACGAAGATATTGGCGATAAAGCCAAGTGATTCCCATATATTATGGAGGCCAGCATGAATCGCTTTTAATTGCGTGTGTGCATATTTTTTAAATAAAAGGGCCGAAAACATAACGGCTACAATACCCGATACATGAAATAAGTGCTCTGCAATATAAAAAGTTCCATAGGCAAGAAATAGTGTGATAACCACCATATGAGGCACTGATATTTCAATTAATTTAACCAGTAACGCAATGAAAAATCCCAAAACACTGCCGACAATGATGCCACCAAAAAAAACTTTGCAAAAGGTTACCACTGCAGACGTTAGATCTGGTTCACTTTGTCCTAAAGCAATGCTGAGAATAATACTAAATAAAACAATGGCTGTTGCATCATTAAACAAGCTCTCCCCTTCAATTAATACGTTTAAGTCATCCGGCGCTTTAAGTGCTTTCAATTGACCAACGACAGCAACGGGATCTGTTGCAGAAATAACCACGCCAGTTAATAACGCAGCAATAAAAGGAAAACCAGGATGGTCGATGCCCAAAAAAAGAAAAACAGCAATAACAAGCGTGGAGATAATTAACCCAAGCGTTACAAGGGTTAGTACATTTGGTAAGTATTTGAGCAATAGTTTGGTATTTAGAGCAAAAGCCGCTTCAAATATTAATACTGGCAGAAGTATAAACAGCATTAAGTCCTGAAAATTACTCGCTCGAACGCCAGTATCGATACCAAACTCTACCGTGAATAAAGATAGAATAAAACCGAGTATCACTAAGAGTAATGTGTAAGGAATGCGTATAAATCGAGCAAGAACAATAGCAAGTACACCCACCGCTAAGAGCAGTAAAGTGATAGAAACAATCATATGAATATTCATGGCTTATCTATACCCTAATTATGTTGAGTAATTATTTGAGAGATATAGCTAAGCTTAGTCGATATGACAAAATGCAGGATAAGTACGAGTTTTTAAATCCCAAAAAGCTTCAAGGGTATTGAAGCTTAGGAAGTCAGTATTCGAATTTTTTAATATTTGTCGCTTTTTTCATTACTTGATTAAGGAAAGTATTTCCTTAAACACAGGTGTTCGACAATCTTTTACTAGTTCAAATAAGCACATCTCTAATCCTGTTAACTCTACACCATTGTTCACGAGTTTGTTTATCGCTAACGTTTTATTATCAAGTTCACGAGAAGAAACACAATCTGAAACGATTTGTACTTTAAACCCCATGTGCTTTAGACTTATTGCGGTTTGATACACACATATATGTGCTTCAATTCCACAAACAATCCAAGTATCAACGTTAGTGGCTTTAACAGCTTCAATAAACTGTGCATTTTCACAACCGTCAAAAGTATATTTTATGATAGGTTCTTGATGGTTAGTTGGTGAACTAAGTAGAGTAGACAACTCTTCAACGGTTGAGCCAATTTTTTCTGGGTTTTGTTCTAGCCATAAAATGGGTAACTCAAGCGCTTGCACACCTTTGATCAGTTTCTCGCAATTTGACACCAAAGCATCACTATCATGGACTAAACGCGTTAACCTACCTTGAATATCAACAACAATCAGACCGGTACTTTCTTTTTTTAACATGAATAGCTCCTTGTATTTATATTCCTATCATACTCCGTAAATTAAAACGAATGCGAGTATTTATTGAGCCGAACTTAGGTTATTTCTTTGGTGCCATAGTTTCAGGCATCAAGACTGCGATAACTTGTCCTTTAGAGCAAATAACACCACCAGCCGACAACGTAATATCTACGACTATTTTTCGCTCTTTAACTTGACTAAAACGACCAATTAATTCTAATTCAACACCTTGGGGTGTTGGCGCCAAGAAATTCACATTTAAGGCACCAGTAACAAAGCGTAATGCCGGCGAGCTGCCCATTTCGCGATTTTGTGCGAGGTAAGCCATAGCAGAGGCACTGCCCGTACCGTGACAATCAATCAATGAAGCTGTCATGCCGCCATAAACAAAACCAGGTATAGCGGTGAATACTTCTGACGGGGTAAAACGAGCAATAGTCACACTCGCTAACAAGTCATTCTTATCAATATGCTGCCAGAAGCTTTTTAACTGATGACCATCTTTGTTGTTTTTTCCGCAGCCGTAACAATGGCTTAGTTCTTCAGGATAACAGTCTTGGAATGCTTGTTCGTTCATAAGAAACCTTATTTAATATGATGAGAAACCTAGGCAACTTTGTGGTACAAATTTGCCTAGGTTGATTACCTTAGGATTTTTCACTTTTGATAAAGTGACAGATCAAACCATGGTTAAAATAACAATAGCGCTAACTTAGCCAACAGGACGTAAGTCTTCGATGACTTTGCCATCGTCGGCTAAAGTACCAATTGAAACTAATTCAACCGAGCCATTTAGCTTCGTTATTTTCTTCAAACTAGAGCCAATATTCTCAATTGCGCCAGCAATATCAGCTTCAGAATAACCACTGGTATCTAACTCACACTGCAAATTCATTTGATCGTTATAATTAACCTGAGACACTGACAAACGCATTTTGGCAATGTGAGAGTATGATTGTCTTACCTGCTCGATCTGCTCTGCGTGTACAAACATACCTTTGATTTTAGTCGTTTGATCTGCGCGGCCTAACCACCCTTTAATGCACATATTAGTTCGACCACAAGCACTTTCACCCGATTTAACTGCAGACAAATCGCCAGTAGCAAAACGAATGAGTGGGTAATCAATATTGAAACTAGTCACAACAACTTCACCAATTTCGCCATCTGCAACAGGATCTAAAGTACCTGGGCGGACAATTTCTACCAACAAATCTTCCGCAATAATAAAGCCATCATCACTTTTAGATTCAAAACCAATCAGGCCAACATCAGCACTGGCATAGGCTTGTAGGGTATTAATACCTGCAGCATCAAATTCAGCCCTTAGACCCTTAGGTAATGCTTCACCTGTCACTAACGCTTTACTAAGACTTGAGATATCTCGGTTTTCAGCTTTCGCTTTATCCAATAAAATTTTCAAAAATGATGGCGTACCACTATACCCCTGAGGCTTTAAATGCTCGATAATATCGAGCTGTTGTTCTGTTTGTCCAGGGCCTGCTGGAATAACAACGCAACCACAAGCTCTTGCCCCAGAATCAAGAATAAATCCACCTGGTGTTAAATGATAGGACAAACAGTTTTGTACTATATCACCGGCTCTAAACCCTGCAGCATAGAATGCTTGGCCAACACGCCACCAATCATCACTGGTATTTTCGGGATCATAAATAGGTCCAGGTGATTGAAAAATTCTGCCGATGTTAGCCTTGCTTGCATTTAAACCACCCAGTGGTGAGTTTTTTGCTTGTAGCTTCATTAAATCTGATTTACGCGTAATGGGAAGTTGCGCAAGCAATTCACGGCTGGTAATTTTATCCGCATCGATATGCTGTAAAATTTGTCCGTAATGCTGACATTCTTGCTTCGCATAGGTGATAAAAGAAGGTAAACGCTCTAACAGAGACTGTTCACGTAATTCAGGATTTTGACATTCTCTTTCGTAAAAATATTGTTTCATGGTAACTCGATAATTTCTTGGGATAACTTTAACATTATTTAAATTTATAACTGACTATGTGCTTTTCAGGAAGCAATCAGTTTGCTCGAGTTTTAGGAGATAGCGCGGAGCTTACGGTAGTAAGTGAGCACTTTCGACAACAAAATCGAGTAAAATGGTGGTTACCTGACACGCACATACTTATAACCAACGCTTACGTCGTTTATATGACTTTAAGTTTTTAAAGCTTTTACGTTCTTCGTTGCCACCACCTAAGTAGAATTCTTTCACATCTTCATTACTAAGTAGTTGCTCTTGAGTACCATCAAGTACAATTTTACCTGACTCCATAATGTAGCCGTAATCTGCTGCTCTGATTGCATAGTTAGCATTCTGCTCAACCAATAACATGGTAATACCCTGATCTTGGTTGATTTTTTTAATTATCCCAAATACTTCTTTAACCAGTAATGGTGATAGACCCATCGATGGTTCATCTAAACAAATCATTTTTGGACGAGCCATTAATGCTCTACCTATGGCTAACATCTGTTGTTCACCGCCGGATAAGTAACCCGCTAAACCGGTACGCTCTTTTAATCGAGGAAAGTAATTAAATACCATTTCAAGATCTTGATTTATTTGCGCATCATTACGGGTGTAAGCACCTAATTTAAGGTTTTCAATTGATGTCATATCTTCGATAATGCGACGACCTTCCATCACTTGGATCAGACCGCTACGTACAACATCTTCACCATTTTTCTTATCAATGCGCTCGCCCATAAAGGTAATATCACCTTTAGTCACTTCACCATATTCACTTTTAAGTAAGCCTGAAATCGCTTTTAAGGTCGTTGATTTTCCCGCGCCATTTGGCCCAAGTAATGTTACCACCTCGCCTTCTGGTACATCTAATGTAACCCCACGTAGTACCTGAATAACTTCGTCATAAACCACTTCAATGTTATTAACCGATAACAGAGGTGTAGCTGTTTGAATTTTTGCTGCCGCCTGTGACATATATATACTCCGTTGAAACTATAACCATCCAACTCATTGCCATTTAGTCCAACTTCGTTGTCGAAAGTACTCATTTATAATTATAAACTCCGTGCTTTCTCCTAGAATTTGAACTAAATGACTGCAAGCTGAATAGCTATTAGCAAATAAACAGTTTAATCACTATTTAATGAATTAAAATTACCTAAATAATTGGTGCAGTAGTGACGCTGTCGAGTTACGAGCCAGATGAACTTAGTAAACCAAGTGGTTGTGGCGAGCAACAACGACAATAAAACTACCGCGCTAAGTATGACGAGGATTAGTAACCTAACCAATCATCACGACGTTCTAAGGTAACTTGTGATACTTTTTCAACTTTAACATCACCTTGTTCGTAGTTACCTTTATAGATATTTACTTGGTTAATGCCACGGTGATCTTCGTTGCTCCAGTTAGCCGCTAAACAAACACCTTCTAAGCCTTTTGGTACCCAGTTTTTCTTAACGTACATGCCTTTTTTAACGTTCTCGCCGGTAATACCGCCATTTTCTTTCGCCCATTCCATCGCTTCTTTCATGAAGTATGTAGAACATACGCCACGCATATAGTGATGAACACGAGTTTCTTCGCCTGATCTATCAGACATTTTTGAAATTTCACGTACCAGCTTCATGCCAGGTACATCGTCACTCCAAAATGGCGTCATTGTTGGGAATACGTAGTTTTTGATGCCTGAACCAGCAGCATTAAACATATTGGCATCGCCACCCCAGATACTTGACATAAATTGAATATCTACACCAACGGTGTCACAAGATTTAATTAATGACAGTACTGAGCCACCTATGTTTGCAACATAACCGTAGTTTGAGCCAGAGCTTTTAATACTTAAACATTGTGCTTTAAAATCACCTGGTTTCATCGAAACAACGACGGGTGATTGCACGTCAAAACCAAGCTCTTCAGCATATTCTGCACAAGCTGCTTTAGGCGCATTAGGGAAAGGATGGTTGGCACCGATATGTGTGAATTTTGGCTTACCTTTACTACCTTTGTTTTTCCAGTCATCCGCCGCCCACTGCACTAAACCACGACAAGCGTCTGAGTATGATGCACCATAAAAGAAGTTATAAGGCGCTGGTTTTTTAGTGTGTGGATTTTTACCTGTAGGGTCTGTTAAATGACCTGAATAAGAGGCTGAGAAAACCGGTGTTTTATCACGAGCAACAAATGAGATTAATGCTTCAGTATCAGCTGTTCCCCAACCTTGCATAGCAACCATGCCTTCACGTGATTTCCATTTTTTATAAGCTGCGATAGCTTGTGGAACTTTATAACCATAATCAATGGTTTCAGATTTTAGTTTAGTACCGTCAATACCACCATGGGCATTGATATAAGCAAGTGAGTCACGCACACCATTGGCATAGTTTTTACCAACAAAAGCAGTAGGGCCTGACATGTCAGCTAAATGGCCAACAAAAACAGAATCTTCTGCTTGAACTTGGCTAGTAAAACTTAAAGCAATACAAGTAGTAATTGAACTTAGTAATAATTTTTTGTTTTTAATGCTATTCATTTGAAC